>Ga0210044_10003901_pt1 | contig 21137 bp, 13 predicted proteins | sample CryGey13umfilter_2_FD_183959 | JGI IMG/M metagenome (GOLD analysis project Ga0210044, IMG submission 183959) | Groundwater microbial communities from aquifer in Utah, USA - Crystal Geyser 4/9/14 3 um filter (SPAdes) (version 2) | ecosystem: Environmental > Aquatic > Deep subsurface >... | reverse complement strand
TTACCCCAGGAGGACCATATATTTGGGCTATTTCTGCTGGCAGCCCAGCTAACACTACAATCTTTCAGATTTCTGTAGCCACAGGTATGCAAACAGGTTTGTCGCACGATGTAACTACAGATATTACAGCCGCAGGAAATCTTGGCGGTGGATTATGGATTCAACCAAATATCGTTGCCGGCACTGTAACATTAGGCGGATTAATCCAAAATGATGTAATCTTTGGTTACGATTTAGCTTCAGTAATACCCGATACTTTTGATATTTCAGTTTCAAGTTTGAATATCCCGAACCTTGTTCCTATAGGACAAAATGTTAACATTCAAGGATCAGTTGAAAATAACGGACTTTCGACAATAACAGCTTTCCATTTAAATTATTCCATCGATGGCGGGGCTGCTGTAACGCAAAATGTTACTGGTGTTAGCATTCCAAGTTACACATCTTATTCGTTCACACATTCAACAGCTTGGATGCCTACTTCTGGATTTCATAATATTAAAGTTTGGACATCGAGCCCAAATGGACATGCAGACCAGAATATGAGTAATGATACTTTAGCAAGTTCAGCCACGGGATATAATCCTTCGAGCTCAGTACAAAGGATGCCACTTTACGAAACATTTACAAGCTCCACTTGTGCTCCTTGTGTAGCAGGAAATATCAATATGCAAGGTTTATATGCAAATAATCCAAATAAATATGTTGCCATAAAATACCAAATGAGCTGGCCAGGAAACGGCGATCCATACTACACTTTAGAAGGATATGACCGCAGAGTTTATTATAATGTATCATCAGTGCCTCATCAATTTATTGATGGTGGATATGATGGAAATTCTTCAAGTGTATTACAATCTGATTTTGATGCAGCATACAGCAATCCAGCATTTGTAGATATGAGCGCCAGTTTAGTAATGGATACAGTTACTCATCATTTTACAGTAGGCGTTTATATCGATCCAAAAATTGACCTGCCTGCATCTGCAAGATTATTTGTTGGCATAGTTGAAAAACATACAAGTAATAATGTTGGAACTAATGGCGAGACTGATTTTTATTGGGTAATGAAAAAAATGATGCCAGATGGAAACGGAAAAGTTATTGGACCTAAAACCGCTGGAACTGGTTTTGCTGAATATACCAACTATAAGTTCAATGGCAATTATAGACTTCCAGCAAATGCACTAAGCCCAATTAATAATGCAACAGAAAATTCTGTTGAAGAATTTTCAGATGTGATAGCTGTTTGTTGGATTCAAAATTATTCAACCAAAGAAGTTTATCAATCATGCTATTCCTCAGTAACACTTGGTATTGCTGACCAACACCCTGAGGATATTATTTCTGCTACTTATCCTAACCCAGCAAGCGACATAGTAAATTTCAATATAAAAATGTCGAAAAATGAAAAAGTTGCATTGAATATTGTTACTGCCAGCGGACAAAAAATCAAAGACATAGATTTTGGAATTCAAAATACTGGCGTTCAAAAACTTAGTGTTGATATTTCTACACTTGAAAGTGGAGTATACTTCTTCAAATTTAATGTAGGAGGCGCATATTTTATGAAACCAGTAATGATAAAATAGTTTATCGTAAGAAATAAAATTATGAATATTTTTATAAGATGGAGGTTTCAAAGCCTCCATTTTTTTTAAACTAAAATACAATTCTTAGAAAGATTTTTCTATACATTTGCCCCAATATTAATTCAATCAAAAACACATGAGAAAAACTACTCTTTTATTAATTATGGCTTTTGCAAGTTTTACAACATTTGCACAAACAATAGTTGACACAACCGCACAAAACAAAAATGTAATTCTGGAAGAATTTACTGGAATTCATTGCGTTTATTGCCCTGATGGGCATAAAATTTCCAGCCAGATTCAAGCTGCAAATCCAGGTCGTTTTTTTGCAATAAACATTCATACTGGCAGTTATGCTACACCAAGCGCTGGCGAGCCAGATTTCAGAACCGCCCTTGCTCCCGCTATTGCCAATCAGTCAGGTTTAACTGGCTATCCTGCTGGAACTATAAATCGTCATTTATTTGCAGGCCACCAACAAGGTACTGGAACAGCAATGAGCCGAGGAGATTGGGCAGCTACCACCGCCACAACTTTAGCTCAGGCTTCTTATGTAAATATGGCAGCTACTGCTTCTATTAACTTAAGTACACGATTGATGACAATACTCGTTGAAGGTTATTTTACAGGAAACACAGCGCCAAGCACTATGAAATTGAACGTAGCTGTTTTGCAAAACAACGTAGAAGGTCCACAAACTGGTAGTAGTTATAATCCAACGCAGGTGCTACCAAACGGGAATTATAGTCACATGCACATGTTACGCGAGTTTATTACTGGACAATGGGGAATTAGCATTGACACAACAACTCAGGGAACATTTTTTTCAAGAACATTTTCTTATGCTATACCTGCAAATATTAATGGCGTTCCAATGGAATTAGGCGACTTAGAAGTTGTTGCTTTTATTGCACAAGGACAACAAGAAATAATTACTGGAAATAAAGCTACAATGAATTATATTACTCCAGCTGGAGTTAGCCTTGTTGATTTAGCAATTAAAGATTTATCAGTTGTACCTCAATTGTGCGGAACAACATTTACACCATCAGTTCGTATTAAAAACACCTCATCTACTGTAATTGCAGATTCCTTTAATGTGCAATATGTTTATAATGGTGGAACACCAGTTTCTCAGTTTTACACCACTCCTTTAGCTGCTGGCGACTCTATTACAGTTACTTTTCCAAGTGTAACTCTCAGCAGTAAAGTGAATAAATTTGATTATAAAGTTGATGTGGATAGCGCTTATCATTTGATTGATATGAATACGGGAAATAGTTTAGCAACCACTCACACATTTTACACTATGCCTTCAGCCACAATGGGCTCAATTTATGCAGAAGAATTTGAATCCTATCCAACAGGAACAACCGATTTGAATCACACAATTATTGAGAATCCAACAGCTGCCTCAGTATTCACAGTTAACTCTACAGTGTCATCAGCTGTAACTTGGGATATAGGTGGATACGGAGCTTCTGCCAACAGTCTAATGTTTGATTTTTATTCTATTGATGCAGGCAAATCTGTTAACATTATGTTTGAGAAATTGAATTTTTCTGGCACAACTCACGGCATCAAATTTCAATATGCCTATGCTCAATATTCTGCTGAAAATGATAATCTTCAGATTCGTGTTTCAGATAATTGCGGCGTTACTTGGACAACCAAATGGCAAAAATATGGAGGCTCGCTAAAAACTGCCGCCCCAACAACTGCCAGATTCTTTCCTAAAGCTAACGAATGGGCATCAGCTAATATAGATTTAAGCAGCTATGATGGAAAACCAGAAGTCATTATTGCTTTCGTAGGAACTTCCGATTATGGCAATAATCTTTATATCGACAATATAAATATTTATAACAGCACTAATGTTGGAATAGAAAAAATTGAAACCAACAACAGCTTAGAAATATATCCCAACCCAGCAAGCAACAAAGCTTTCATGAGTTTTACAACTGGCAATATCTCAAATGTTTCATATTCAATTATGAACACTTTAGGACAAGTTATTATCTCTGAAAACCTTGGCACATTAACCGCTGGTGAACATACTCAAAGCATTAATCTATCTACTTTATCAAGCGGATTATATATGATTAATATGAATATTGATGGTAAATTTATAAGCAAAAAGCTTAATGTTAAATAATTAGATTTTTAAAAATCTTCTAAAAAGCTGGCATTAGCCAGCTTTTTTTTTCTTATCTTTTCACCATAATTTCAAAAATATTAATTGAAAATAGCTGGCTAATTACCAAAGAAAGCAGCTATTATAGGAATCCTACCAATAAATTAATTTCTTTCAAGTTTTTTTCTAAAATCTCCATTGCCAAATTTTTGTGTTACTTTTGTTGCTCTAAATAATCAAATAATGTCAGTAGCAAATAAATCAAATAAGACAAAAGTTACAACTCATGTGCTTCAAGAGATGAAGCGCAAAGGAGAGAAAATAGCCATGCTTACTGGTTATGATTTTTCTATGGCCAAAATTTTGGACGAAGCAAACATAGATATCATTCTTGTTGGAGATTCTGCTTCCAACGTGATGGCAGGCTATCAAACAACTTTGCCAATAACTTTAAACGACATGATTTATCATGCATCTTCAGTTATGCGCGCTGTTACCAGAGCATTGGTGGTGGTAGATTTGCCTTTCGGCACTTATCAGGGTAATTCAAAAGAGGCACTAAATTCTGCCATAAGAATAATGAAAGAATCAGGCGCCAACGCTGTAAAAATGGAAGGTGGTCGTGAGATAGTGGAATCTGTAGAACGAATTATTTCTGCGGGGATACCAGTTATGGGACATCTTGGACTTACACCTCAATCGATAAATAAATTCGGAACTTATGTAGTTAGAGCCACGGATGAATATGAGGCTAATTTGCTTAGCGAAGATGCTAAGATTTTGGAACGTACTGGCTGCTTTTGCATAGTGCTCGAAAAAATTCCTGCCAAACTTGCTAAGCAGGTTACCGACAGCCTAATTATACCCACTATTGGGATTGGTGCTGGCGGGGGAGTTGATGGCCAGGTGCTGGTTTTGCACGATATGCTCGGCATTACTCAAGATTTTTCACCAAGATTTCTCAGGCGATACCATAATTTAAAAGAAGAAATATTGGGGTCGGTACAAGCTTATATTAAAGATGTTAAAACCCGTGATTTTCCTAATGAGAGAGAACAATACTAACATTTGTTCATCAAAAATTAATTTCTATTTGCCTTGAGAGACATTTCAAAAGATATATTATTTGAAGATAATCATCTGATTATCATAAATAAAAAACCTTCAGATATCGTTCAAGGTGATAAAACTGGAGATATTCCTATGCCAGAATTATTAAAAAACTTTCTAAAGGAAAAATATCAAAAACCAGGAAATGTATTTGTGGGAGTAATTCATCGCCTCGACAGGCCGGTAAGTGGAGCAGTAATTTTCGCAAAAACCAGCAAGGCATTAACGCGGATGAATAAACTGATTCAAGATGGTGGATTGACTAAAAAATATTGGGCGATCGTTGAAAATATGCCGATATCAAAAACAGGCACTTTGATAAATTTTCTCAAAAAAAATGAAAAACAAAATAAATCTTATGTTGTACAAGAATCTGTAAAAGGTTCAAAAAGGGCAGAGCTAAATTATAAATTTTTAGCAGCAAGTCAGAAGTATTACCTAATTGAGGTTGAGCTTATTACTGGCAGACATCATCAAATTAGGGCTCAACTTTCGTCCATAGGCTGTATAATAAAAGGAGACTTAAAATATGGTGCGAAACGAACTAATGCAGATGCCTCTATTTGTTTGCATTCCAGAGAAATAAAGTTCATTCATCCAATAAAAAATGAATTGGTACATATTCTTGCCCCACCACCCGATAACAATATTTGGAATATTTTTTAAGAACTTCCTAAAAATTAATACACCAAACAGTTAGTGCGAAATTTTCAAATTTTAAGTAAGATTGATAAAATAATGAAGAAGATTAATAATTAAAATATTTTCTATTATAGGGTATATATTTTCAAAATTATGGTACTTTTGGCGTTCTAAATAAGTAAACATAAATACAATTACAAAGAACTCTGGAAATGAATCTACACGAATATCAAAGCAAGCAAATTCTCAAAAAGTATGGAGTATCAGTGCCTTATGGGATTGTAGCTTTAAGCGCCAACGAAGCTTATGAAGCTGCAAGAAAAATTACTAAAGAAACTGGCCTTGAATATTGGGCTGTTAAAGCTCAAGTACATGCTGGTGGAAGAGGAAAAGGTGGTGGCGTGAAAATAGCTAAAACTTTAGATGAAGTAAAATTGTATGCTTCGCAAATCATAGGTATGCATCTGGTAACTCCTCAAACGAAAAAAGAAGGAAAACTAGTGCGCAAAGTTTATATTGAGCAGAATATTTTTTACGATGGCCCAAGTGAGCCAACGGAAATATATATGAGTGTGCTTTTGAACAGAGCCACAGGTCGCAATATGATTATGTATTCGCCTCGAGGAGGAATGGATATAGAAGGAGTAGCCGCCGAAACTCCTGAATTAATTTTTACAGAGGAGATAAATCCAAAAGTTGGAATTCAAGCATTTCAAGCTCGAAAAGTTGCTTTTAATCTTGGCCTTAGCGGCAAAGCTTTCAAGGAGATGACAAAATTTGTAACTGCACTTTATACAGCCTTTGAAGGAATTGATGCGACTTTATTTGAGATTAATCCAGTGGTAAAAACAAAAGATGATTTGATTTATGCTGCTGATGCAAAAGTTGTTATAGATAATAATGCTTTATACCGTCACCTCGATATAGCCGACATGCGCGATTTCGATGAAGAAGATCCAACAGAAGTAGAAGCTGGAAAGTTTGACTTGAATTACGTGAAGCTTGATGGTAATGTTGGCTGTATGGTAAATGGTGCTGGATTGGCAATGGCAACAATGGATATTATAAAAATGAGCGGTGGAGACCCTGCTAACTTTTTGGATGTAGGAGGCACAGCAAGTGCCGAACGAGTGGAACAAGCATTCAGAATCATACTCAAAGATCCAAATGTCAAAGCTATCTTGGTAAATATCTTCGGCGGTATTGTTCGCTGTGATAGAGTTGCAAATGGCATTGTACAGGCTTATAAAAATCTTGGCGAAATTGATGTACCAATTATTGTGCGTCTGCAAGGCACCAATGCGATTGAAGGCAAAGAAATTATTGATAAATCTGGTTTAAAAGTGTTCTCTGCAGTTACTCTAAATGATGCTGCTCGACTTGTTACCGAGTCGGTTTAAATCATCTCAACATGCTAACAAAAAAAGGTGAAACTTAAATAAGTTTCACCTTTTTTTATTCTTAAATCATGGGAATTCTAAATCTGATAGCCATCGAGGTAAGAACTCTTCATAATTAATAATTTGGTTTTTATCTTAAATCCACAACCTCTGCTTTAGGATATTTCTTAGGGTCCAGAGTAAAATATGTTGCTGGTATTTTCACATTTGGTACAAATTGATTAACTCTATATTTGTACTCAACATTATCCTTATTAAAAATTATTGCTTCGACAATTCGAAAAGCTTTTGCTTTCACTTTAACACGAATTTTAAAATAAGATTTCCCCTTTTTTGGATATAAATCAATAATATTATATTGAATGCCTGCAATAGTTATGGTTTTTATCAATTTGGTTTTGAAGGATTTATCATAAGCAGTAAGTATTTTTCCAGGGTTAAAAGCATCTTGATCTTCCTTTACAACATTTATCTGAATTTCTTCGGCATCGGGGTCGTAAGTCCAAACTGTTTTGCCATCGCTTACAATTTTCCTATTCATAAAATTCAGATTGAATTTGTTGCCACTCATCACAATATCACCTTGTAAGCTATCATTTATTTTATTTTTTTTATCAGTCATAATATAAGTGAATTTGAACTTCATATTAGAATATGTTTTGGTTTGGGCGCTTACTTTATCTAAAATGGCTCTGGATTTAGCATCATCAACTTGGGCGAAAGATTTCATTGTGAATAATGAAATGATGAATAACGAGATAATTATTTTCATAATAAAAAAATTTAATTGTTGTTAAGGTTTTTCAAAAACTGTTCCAAATAATTGAGGTCAGAGATTCTAACTTCACGAGCTTTAGAACCTTCAAAAGGGCCCACAATTCCAGCAGCTTCCAATTGATCGATAATTCTACCAGCTCTATTATAACCCAATTTTAATTTTCTTTGAATGAGCGAGGTAGAGCCTTGTTGGTGATCGACCACTACACGCGCAGCATCGTCAAAAAGTTCATCACGATCATCCATATTTATTTCCTTTTGCTCGGCAGATTCTGCTTCATATTCTGGCAATTCCATGGCAGAACTATAACCTTTTTGTTTGCCAATATAATCAGTAATTTCTTCAACTTCAGGAGTATCTACAAATGCACATTGAATACGAACAAGGTCGCCGCCCGAAGAAAAAAGCATATCGCCACGTCCAATAAGTTGGTCTGCACCACCGTGGTCGAGAATTGTTCGAGAGTCAATTTTTGAAGTAACTCTGAATGCTATTCTTGCTGGGAAATTTGCTTTAATAAGTCCTGTGATAATATTGACAGAGGGTCTTTGAGTAGCAATAATAAGATGAATTCCTATTGCTCTTGCAAGTTGTGCAAGTCGTGCTATTGGACTTTCAATCTCTTTACCTGCAGTCATTATCAAGTCGGCAAATTCGTCAATAATAAGCACAATATATGGCAGATAGCGATGTCCATTTTGTGGGTTTAATTTTCGCTGAATAAATTTGGTGTTATACTCTTTTATATTTCTTACCTGAGCTATTTTCAATAAATCATATCGGGTATCCATTTCAACGCAAAGAGAATTTAAAGTAGTAACTACATCGCGCACATCGGTAATTATTGCTTCACCTTTGCCTGGAAGTTTTGCTAAATAATGTCTTTCAATCTTGGAGAATAGCGAAAGCTCAACTTTCTTAGGATCAACCATTACAAATTTAACTTGCGATGGATGTTTTTTGTAAAGAATAGAGGTTATAACTGCGTTTAATCCAACTGATTTACCTTGACCTGTAGCGCCAGCCATAAGCAAATGTGGCATCTTTGTTAGGTCGAATACAAATGTTTCGTTGCTTATGGTTTTACCCAAAGCAACAGGGAGCTCGCCTTTGAAATTCTGAAATTTCTCAGAGGCTAAAACTGTTCTCATAGAAACCACCTCTGGTTTTTGATTTGGCACTTCAATACCTATTGTTCCACGGCCAGGAATTGGTGCAATAATTCTAATTCCTAATGCTGCTAAACTGAGGGCTATATCATCTTCGAGGTTTTTAATTTTTGAGATACGAATTCCAGGAGCTGGCACTATTTCATAAAGTGTAATTGTAGGCCCAATTGTAGCTTTTATCTTATCAATTTTTATTGAATAATCTAATAATGTCTTTACAATCTTATTTTTATTGTCTTCGAGTTCCTCTTTATTGATGCTGATTTCATTTGAAGAGCCATGGTCTTTAAGAAAATCTAATGACGGAATTTTGAAGTCTTTCAAATCTTCCATCGGGTCATATTCAGTTTCAATACCATGAGCATTTTCACCATTTTCCACCTCTACCTCATCGTCAAGAATATCTATATGTTTGTCATCACCTTTTGCAATATTTACATCAAAATCGCTAATTTTAGATGTTTCACCTTCATCTAAATCTTCGTCTAAATCTGTTTCAAAGGGTTCAATGTCGTCATCAACATTTTCAAAATTTACAACATCGCCATTAGCAATTTCCATATCCATTTCAGTTGGATATGCTAATTCCTCTTCATCATCTTTTTTGGCAAGAGCAGCTAATTCATTGTATGTTAACCCATCAGTGCCAGCGGCAATATCATCATCATCTATCTTTCTTGAAGGCATTTTAAAATATTTATGAATATTGAAGCTAATTATTAGAAAACTGATGAGCGAAAATAAAATGACGATAAAAGTACCAGGTTTCCCCATCAAACCATTGAGCCAGTTGCTCGATTCAAATCCAATAATTCCACCTAAGATTGAAGATTTTGGTCCTGTGAAGAAAAAACTAAGACTTACCGAAAGCCAAATTAATGAAAATAAGCTGTAGTTAAATGATTTTAATAATGAGTATAATGTTATGTTGGTCAGCCATTTAAAACCAAGAAGGAAAATATTAATAACGAATAAAAATGAAGCAATACCAAACCAATTTTTTATAAATATTTGACTTATAGCGGCGCCCATTCGTCCAGTCCAGTTTTGTACTTCTATTGAATTGTCAAACAAAATCCGATTCAAACTTATGTCAGTCAGAATATCATCGGTGCTCATACTGAACCAAGTTATGAAATAGGAAACAAAGGCGATGAGCAAATAAATTGAAATTACTAAAAGAAAAAGCCCAGTAATTTTGAGAAATTTTTCATTAATAAAAATGGAAAAGGGATTTGATATTTTTGCCTTTTCCTTTTTATCAGATTTATTCTTTGATTTTTTAGGGCTATCGTCGTCCTCTTCTTTGAAAGAATTTTTCGAATGCTCTTTTATTTTGTTCGCCATAAACTATTAAACTTCTTTTAAAATAAATTTGAAAATTCTTTTTCTAAATCTGCAGGAGCCACAACTTTGTAATCCGATGGCAGCAAAAAGTCTGTATCTTTTACTCCACCTGGTTTTACTTCAGTAGCTACAAATTTTATTATCATTCCTGAATTGTTCGATTGAAATTGAAGCAACATTCCTGGTATTCCAGCAAATTCACTGCCGTCATTTATATTATCATCGCCAATTCCAGGAGCATAAAACACATCAAAGATAGATTCTTCACCTTCAGAAGGATCTCTTGGAGTAAGAGTAACAACAGCTTTTTTACAAGAAATTCCAGCAATTATTTTTGTCTCATTAACCAAATCTATATGCGAATCAAATTTCTTTAAACTATCGGCATTGAATTCGCTTAAATCTTGTTTTAAGGCAATTTTTTTCTCACCCATTTCAAAAAGTTGATAATAACGGTTAAATTCTGGGTCTTGAATCATTGTAATAATCATTGGTCCCTGAATCATTTCAGTAGATTGTTTGTTACCATAGATGCTGGTAGTAATAGTTTTAGGTGCGTTGGCAACAGTTGCTGGAGTGATATTTTCACCTTCATAACTTATGCTGTAGGTGATTTTGCCTTTCCATATTTTTTTCCCTTTTACGTTTGCATAGACTGTAGAGTTCAAACCAAAGATTAAAATTGATAAAATCAAAAAGAAGCTATTTATTTTCTTCATAATAAAAATGTTTTAAATTTATTTATATTTACTTTTGCGTCAGTACAAAAGTATCTATTTATTCATAATAATAAATGCTTTTGTAATAAATTAATAACAATTTGAATGTGAATAAATTGAGAGATTCCTCGTATATAAATTCTAAGTCTTTTCGCAACTTTAAAGGAGGTAAAGTTCTCTATTATAGTATAATTACTATATTTTCTCTTGTAATTACAGCACCACTATTTGTCATTGCTTTTCGATTTTTTCCCAATATCACGGTCAACATAGGAACAATAATCAGGATAGATGTCATTCTGTGTTTTTCAATAATTTATGTAGTTATTTTTAGTTTGCTAAGAATTATTGAGAGCAGATTTTTGTTGAGCATTGCTGGATCCTTTATATTGGCACTTGCTCTATTACAAATTTTTGGCTTATATTCGTACAAAGAAGTGAAAGACTCATATCAAGATATCATAAGTTATGTCGAAAATAATCCGATAGAAGTACCATTTTTGCAAGAAACAAATATGACCATAAGGAATGCTGCAAAAATTAAAAATTCTATTGATTTTACAAATCCTGTAACGCGAGATTTTGCAGTAGCTGCATCAGTAAAATATTTTAGCGATGAAAATAACTTTGCAAAATATGGCAAAATTTTAAGATATTTTTCGGTTTTTAAGGTAATCAATCAATGGCGATATGTTCCCGATCCTCAGGAGTTTGATTATTTTGCTAAAGCTTCTACCTCATCATATTTGTTGGCTGGCGATTGCGACGATCATGCTATTCTTATGGCGGCAGCTATCAAGGCTATTGGCGGCGAGGTTCGTCTTATTCATACGCGCAAGCATTTATACCCTGAGGTGAAAGTGGGTAAAACTAAAGATTTGCCCGACATATACTATCTAATAAAAAGACAACTTTTCTATAAAGAATCTCTTGGGAATCAGGTTTTTTATCATATTGACAGACAATCAAATATATGGTTGAATTTTGACTATACTGGAAAATATCCTGGTGCAAAATTTTTGGACCAGCAAATACTTGGAATTTTAAATATTTGAAAATGGAATACATAAAAATAATGCTTAAATCGGGGAAATCCGATGCAGTCTTGCGCCAACACCCTTGGGTTTTTTCTGGCGCTGTAAAAAAAATTTACGGAGAACCTATCGAGGGAGATATTGTAGAAGTTATTTCCAATAAAGAAGAATTTTTGGGCTTTGGACATTATCAAAATGGAAGTATATCGGTGAGGGTTTTTTGCTTTCAAAAGATAGAAATAAATGAATTTTTTTGGTTCAATAAACTCCATGATGCTTATAAGCTAAGGGAAGTTTTAGGCCTTATAGATAATCCGATGACTAATGTTTATCGCTTAGTTTTTGGTGAAGGCGATAGTTTGCCAGGACTAATAATCGACATTTATAAAGACAGTGCGGTGATTCAATCACATTCCATTGGAATGCATTTTTTAAGATTCACAGTTGCTGATGCACTGATTAAACTATTTGGCGAAAAACTCAATACTATTTATTATAAATGCACCGAAACCTTACCAAAAAATACTGATTTTGAAAAGCAAAATGAATTTTTACTTGGCAACAAAGTTTCGGAAATAGTAACTGAAAATGGACTTCGTTTTAATGTTAATTGGGTTGAAGGACAAAAGACTGGATTTTTCATCGACCAGAGGTATAACCGTGAACTCGTAGGTAAATATTCAAAGGGAAGAAGAGTACTCAATACATATTGTTACACTGGCGCTTTTTCTATTTACGCGCTTGCTAATGGAGCACTTTCAGTAGATTCAGTTGATAGTTCAATGAAAGCTATTGAGCTTACCAACGAAAATATAGACATTTTTGGTGAGGCAAAAAACCATAGAGCTTTTGCTATGGATGCTATGGATTATCTTAACGATTTTGAAGAGAACTATGACCTGATAATACTCGATCCTCCAGCTTTCGCAAAGCATAGAGATGTAAAACATAGAGCAATTCAAGGTTATAAACGCATCAATGCCACTGCCTTACAAAAAATTGCTCCTGGTGGAATCCTATTCACTTTCTCTTGCTCGCAGGTTATAGATCAGAAACTTTTTGAGGCAACCGTTACAGCGGCAGCAATTATTGCTGGCCGCAAAGTAAAAGTGTTACATCATCTTTCTCAGCCAGCCGATCACCCTTATTCACTTTTCCACCCTGAAGGTAGTTACCTAAAAGGTTTGGTGCTTTATGTAGATTAATTTTTTTTATATTATTAGGAAGACTTCTATAAATTGCCTATCATTCATTGTTATTCAATTTCAAAATTTTTAGGTACAATTGCTATCTTAAAATATCGGGATAAAAACTAAAAATGATCTTCCCTTTGCTAAAATAATGGTAAATTTGATAATTTGATAATTTGGTAATTTGATAATTTGGCAATAACTAAAAGTGAAATTCCGATAGTGATGGTTTTAAATTTCATCTACCTTTATAAATCTAATTTTTTGATGTCATCTTAGGCACAAAATCATAAAAATATCTTGAATCTTTATTGATTTGTTGATTTTTTTTCGTAAAATTGCCTCACTTTTTAGCACACTTTTTGGGCCCTTAGAGTGGGCTGAAAATAGCAAATGTTAAGAACCAACAATTTTATAAATAAAAAATTTTATTATGAAAAAAACCATTTTATTACTACTTAGCTCAGCTTTCATTTTTTTTCTTAGTTGCCATAATACAGAAAGTCCAAAAACAGCCGTTGTTCCAAGCCTCGACAAAGCAGCTGTACTTAAACAAGCAAATAAAGTCTTTGCTGTATTGCCCACTGAAAGCATTAATTCTGAAAATCCCACTTCAGCCGAAAAAATTGCTTTGGGAAAATCGCTTTATTTCGACAATCGATTGTCGGAAAACCAAACTCAAAGTTGCAATACTTGTCATAATGTAGCTACTTATGGCGTAGATAATTTAGCAACATCAAAAGGTGATAATGGAAGATTTGGAAATCGAAATTCACCATCAACTTTCAATGCTGCTTTACATATTTCACAATTTTGGGATGGCAGAAATAAGGACGTTGAACAACAAGCTGGTGGACCAATTCTTAATCCAAAAGAAATGGCAATACCTAATGAGGAGTTTGTTTTAAACCGCCTGAAGAAAGTTCCTGAATATAGAGAAATGTTTGCAAAAGCTTATCCCAAAGACAAAAAACCCTTTACTTATTTAAATTTAACCAGAGCAATTGGGGCTTTTGAACGCACTCTTATTACTCCTTCAAAATTTGATGAATATTTGGCAGGAAATCAAGATGCTTTGAATGAACAAGAAACTCAAGGTCTGCAATCTTTTATGGATGTTGGCTGTACTACTTGCCATTCTGGTTCTGTCTTAGGAGGAAATATACTGATGAAATTCGGTGTAAACAATAATTATTGGGAATTGACAAAAAGCACTGCCATTGACAGCGGTAAATATTCTCAAACTAAAGCTGATGCCGATATGTTTGTTTTTAAAGTTCAATCCCTTAGAAATATTGAGAAGACTTTTCCTTACTTTCACGATGGTAGCATAGCTAAATTAGATGATGTTGTAAAAATAATGGGAAAGTTACAGCTTAATAAAGACTTAAGTGCTGAAGAGACAGCAAATATTTTAGCATTTTTAAAAACTTTAACGGGAAAAATTCCTGAAAATGCTCTAATGACAGAAGTGGTGAAAAAGTAAATTATTCTGTAAAATTAGCTTGAAAAATATTAGAATTAACATCTTATTTTTTGCATTGCTTTTGCCGTATTTATCTATGGCTCAGCAAGATTCTTTACAACAAAAAGAAAGGTTTTTAAAAAACCTTTCTTTTTTGGCTATGTATCAGGCAGGATATGTTTTTGCCACCAACGAATTCTTGAGAGGTGTAAATGTGGAATCTGAAAAAGTCAACAGTATTCAAGCTATTTCACTCAAAGTATCCAAACAAACCACAGGCGATAATGATTGGGAGCAGATGTATAATTATCCAAATTGGGGTCTTGGTTTCTATATTGCTGATTTCGATAATTCAAAAGAAATAGGAAATCCTTTTGCCTTTTACGCTTTTATTAATGCCCCTTTCGTGAGAAAAGAAAAGCTTACTTTTAATTGGGAACTTGGTATTGGCGCTACTTTCAACTGGAAATCTTATAATCCAGTAACCAATAAATACAATATTTCTATAGGAGCATCTAATTCATTTTATATTGATGCTGGCCTTAATATTAATTATCCTTTAACCGAAAGAATTAATTTTATTGGCGGTTTTTCTCTTAGCCATTTTTCTAATGGCGGAATTAAAAAACCTAATTATGGCATCAACAGCATAGCTCCAAAAATTAGCCTTCAATATAATCTTTACGACAAACTAAATTTTAAAGAAAGACAATTGCCAAAGAAATTCAAACAAAATGAATTTGCATTTTCAGTATTTGCTGGCGTGAAAAACGTCATCTTTGACTCCGTAAATATTGACATTTTAGAAAAATATGAAGGCGTGTTTTTTACTGTAGCAGGATTAAATGCTGCCGTAAATAAACAGGTCTCGCATAAATCAAAAATTGGCTTTGGATTTTCTCTGTCGTACGATGGTTCTATAAATGCACAAATTGCAATTGATAAGAATGAGCTTACTCCTTTGAAAACCCCCTTCAAAGATAAATTTCAAATAAGCATTTTCCCATCTTATGAGTTAGTAGTGGATAAACTTTCTTTGATAATTCAACCTTCATTTTATATTTATAGGTTGAAAATGATTACTAACACTCCGATTTTTTATCAAAGGGTTGGACTGAAATATCATTTCAATAATAATATATTCATGGGTCTTAATCTGCGCGCTTACGATTTTCATGTTTCAGATTTCATTGAATGGAATGTAGGTTATAGAATATTGTGGAAAAAATAGATTATTAACAGAAGAAATAAAATGACTTCTAAAAACAAATTATTTTAGGCTATTCGATAAGAGTTTGTACTTAACAAAATCCAATTTATCAAGCTCAGCAACAAAATCTTTGATGTGCACTTTATACTTTCCACTTTTAAAAGATGCATATTGAGTATCATTTGCAAAATAAATTTTGATTTTAGTTTTGCCAGAATTATTCTTCACAATTTTAATAAATTCATCAGCGCCATCCTCATCTATCTTTTTAATATCAATTTGTACCTGAACTTCTTTGGTAAATTTTTCAACAACTTCATCCAAAAGAATCATATCATTAATCTTAAAATCAATTTCGCCATTATTTCTGGAAGAATTTACAATGCTTGCATCTACATAAATAAAAACTTCCTCGTTGAGAAGATGCTTGTATTTCATTAAAGTTTCTGCAAACAGAAAAATATCCATAGAATCGTTAAGATCTTCAATAGTAAAGATGGCGTAGGGTTTATTATTCTTGGATATTTTTAATTGAGATTTGGTGATGATTCCACCAAATTTAAAACTCTTTTTTAACTTCAAAGAGATTGCTCTTTTCACATTTTCAATCGAGTCTTTAGCAAAAAAAACAAAGGCATCTTTATATTCGTCCAGAGGATGCCCAGATAAATAAAATCCCAGGAGCTCTTTCTCGAATTTCAATTTTTTGTAGTCAGACCAAGGCTCACAGTTGGGGAAATCTGGATTGTTGACATCATTATCTTCGGTATTTCCAAACAGAGAAATCTGATTTGAGTTTTCATTTTCTTGATATTTGGAACCGAATTTAATAATTTTTTCCAAAAAGATAGAATCATTTTCATCTTCCATAAAGAAATATTGGGCTCTATGAGCATCCTGAAAATCGTCAAAACCTCCAACCGTAGCGAGTGATTCAAGAGTCTTTTTATTTACTGTTCGCAGATTTACTCTTTTTACAAAGTCGAAGACATCTTTGAAATTTCCTTTTTTATCTCTTTCGCTAATTAGAGCCTCAACGGCTGCCTCTCCAACACCTTTAACACCAGAAAGTCCAAAACGAATTTCACCTTTTTTATTAACTGTGAATCCCGAATAACTTTCATTGATATCTGGACCCAATACTTTCAATTTCATTCGTTGGCATTCATTAAGATAATAGTTTAACTTCTTAATATCTTTAAAGTTATGACTTAAAACAGATGCCATAAATTCTGCTGGATAATGCGTTTTGAGAAATGCAGTTTGAAATGAAACGTAAGTATAGCAAGTTGCATGAGATTTATTAAAAGCATATTTGGCAAAGGCTTCCCAATCCTTCCATATTTTGCTGAGGGTTTCGATTTTATGTCCATTTTTAAGTCCACCAATAATGAATTTTTCCTTAAGTTCATCCATCATGTGTATAATCTTCTTGCCCATAGCCTTCCTCAGCGAGTCTGATTCAAAGCCACTAAATCCAGCAATTTTGCGCGATAAGAGCATGACCTGCTCCTGATAAACAGTAATACCATAAGTCTCTTTCAGGAATTCTTCCATCTCTGGAATGTCGTAAGTTATATTTTCTTTTCCTTGTTTTCGTGCTATGAAACTGCCAATATATTCCATTGGACCAGGTCTATAGAGTGAAACCATAGCTATTAAATCTTCTATTTTAGAAGGCTTTAGGTTTTGCAAATGCATTTTCATGCCTTCAGATTCAAATTGAAATAAGCCTATGGTATCACCGCGAGAATAAAGTTCGTAAGTCTCTTTATCGTTTAAATCAATTTCATCAATTTTTATTATTTTGTTCTTAGAAAGGCGTATATTTTCTATGGCATCTTTTATCACCGAAAGTGTTTTCAAACCTAAAAAGTCCATTTTCAAAAGTCCAACGCTTTCTACATGCGAGCCATCATATTGAGTGGCAAAATCGAGAATAGTATTTTTTACAGTGTTAATTGGCAGATAGTTATCGAGATCGTCTTTACCAATAATAATTCCACAGGCATGAGTTCCAGTATTTCTAATGCATCCTTCAAGTTTTACTGCATATTCCAAAACACTCTTGGTTTCCTTGCTGCCAGATATCAATTCGTCGTTAAGTTCCTTCACAAGTTTAAATGCGTTGGCTAATGTAGTTCCTACTTTTTCAGGTATTAGTTTGGCAAGTCTATCGGATTCGCGCAAGTCCATTTTTTGTATTCTGGCAACATCGCGAATAGAGGATTTAGCGGCCATACTTCCAAAAGTGGTAATATGTGCTACACGCTTTGCTCCATATTTTTCCTTCACCCAGCGCAGAATTTTATCTCTTCCTTCATCATCAAAGTCGATATCAATATCTGGCATTGAAATTCTTTCTTTGTTCAAAAATCTTTCAAAAAGGAGGTTGTATTTTAGTGGGTCGATATCAGTAATTTTGAGGCAAAAAGCTACTGTGGAGCCAGCAGCACTTCCTCTTCCTGGGCCAACTACAACGCCTATTTCTCTGGCCGCTCTCAAGAAATCCCATACTATCAAAAAGTAACCAGGAAATTTCATGGACTTAATTGTGTCGAGTTCGAAATCGAGTCTGGCTTTGATTTCTTCGGTAATGACTGTCCATCTTTTTTTGGCTCCTTCGTAAGTAATATAAGTTAAATATTCGTCTTCGTTTTCAAAACCATCAGGAATTTTAAAATCAGGCATTATGGCGTCATGATTCAGTTCATATTGCTCAATGCTATTGGATAAATCCACAGTATTTTGTAGTAATTCGGGCATATCCAAGAAGAGCTCACACATCTCAGCTTGTGTTTTAAACCACTCTTGACCAGTATATCTCATTCTTTGAGGATCGTCGAGGTCTTTACCAGTATTGAGGCAAATAAGTCGGTCATGTGCTGACGAATCTTCTTCTTCCAAAAAATGCACATCATTGGTTGCCACCATTTTAACAGAATATTTTGTAGCTAATTTTATCAATTCAGCATTTACAAAAACTTGATCATGATATGTATTTTGGTTCATTTCTGCATTAGTGGCTTTGTGTCGCTGAAGTTCGATGTAAAAGTTTTCGCCAAAAATATCTTTATATTTCAGCAAAGCTTCTTCAGCTTTTACAACACCTTGCTCCATAATTTTGTTAGAAATTTCGCCTGCCAGACAAGCAGAAAGGCCAATGATTCCCTCACTATAATGCTTTAATACTTCAGCGTCAATTCTTGGCTTATAGTAAAAGCCCTTCTCGTAAGCCAAAGAAGCCAACTTTACAAGATTTTTATAGCCTATTAAGTTTTTTGCCAATAATACCAGATGATATCTTTTTTGATCTTGCCTATCATGGTCTTCCATTTTTCTGAATGACATGTAAGCTTCCATGCCCAGTATAGGCTTAATACCAGCATTTTTAAGTTGATTATAAAAATCTTTTACGCCAAACATGGTTCCATGGTCTGTAATTGCAATGGCATTCATCCCATCTTTTTTTGCCTTAATTACGAGATCTTTTATATTGGTTAGCCCATCCAAAATTGAATATTGGGTATGTAGGTGAAGATGAACAAATTTGGGAACATTAGTCTGTTTGTCCTTTTCAAGAATTTCTTCTTCAATAGGCTCAATATCTTTTATTTCTTCTAATTCTTGTTCTTCAATAATATCTTCAAAATCAAATTCTTTCGTTGAATCTTCAGATTCTTCATCTTTTATCTCCAAAGGTTCATAAGCTTTTGTATTTAAACCGATTGCTTGAATTTGATTTGGATTTTTTTTCAAGAAGTTTTGATATATTTCATCGCTAATATCAAGATCCTTTGGTTTGAATAAATTAATGCGAATAAGCTCTAAAAAGCATCTTGCAGTGGCTTCCACATCGGCGGCAGCATTATGAGCAGCACTAAAATCATTACCAAAAAGGTGGCGATGTAATTCGCCAAGTTTAGGATATTTAAATTTACCTCCTTTACCTCCTGTCAAAGCACATAAATCTACCGTGGAAGTCATGGTATCGATAATAATTTTTTTAAATAATGGCTTATCAGAATTTATTCGGTGGTATTCAGCACCAATAATATTTATATCGAATTGTATATTATGGCCTGCAATAATTGTGGCTTTTTCCACCACAGAATTAAACTTCGTGATTACCTCTTCCAACGGAAATCCTTGTTGAATAGCTCTTTCAGTAGAAATTCCGTGAATTTTTTCAACACTATAAGGAATCACAAATCCATCGGGCTTAATTATAAAATTATTAGCATCAACAAGTTCCCCCTCGTAATTGTGCAATTGCCAAGCGATTTGAACTAAGCGGGGCCAGTTTTCAGAATCAGTTAAGGGAGCATTAAAATTTGCTGGTATTCCAGTGGTTTCAGTATCGAAAATTAAATACATATCAATGAGTTATAAATCTGAGAAAATCAGGATAAAAATATAAGAAAAATTTTGTAAAATATATATTGTTAATAAAAAAATATTGGACTTTAAAATCTACTTTTTATAAATAAATTCACTGATGTCCAACAAAAGAATTCAAAAGAAGGGAGATCCAAAGGCCATCATAGATTTTTAATAATTTCGTTTAGTTCTGAAAAACATAATTTAAACGCCAAACATAAAATATTATGGCTAATAAGCTTTCATCCTAAACTACCCATCTCCTTTGTAAACCCATAGAATTAAAAGCAACGCTGGAAATTTTGTTCAACGATTAGCGGTTAGTTAATATTTATATATTATTTTATAAAGTTCTTGTAAAGGGTAATCCCCTTTTAGTCCATAGTCGTAAAGAACAAATGTTTTTTTAGTCGTGAAAATTTTGGTCATTGAACTTGGCTGGTCTGTCATTTCCACTTTATATTCTTTTTTAAGTTTTTCGAGGTCAGCAATTTTAACCAACTTTAATATTGAATTCAATTCACTTTTAGTCAATGAGTATGTAGAACCTTTATTTGCAGGATTATAAAATGATTTCACACAAATACTTGTGTCATGGGAAAAGTCAATTACAACGTTAATGGAAGGAAATTCGTCAGACTCGACACCAAATGCACTCAGATTCATTTCAATTTTAACGATTGAGTCAGTCAAGTCGCTATTGGCACTTGTATTTATCTGACCATTCGAGCAACTAAATAGTCCGAAAATTAAATAGGTCAAAATGTATATACGTGTTTTCATTTTTTTATTTTATTAATTACTGCTAACGTCAGTTCCTCGTCGGAGCCGAGGCAAGCTGTCTAATAACCTTTAAAAACTCTAGTTTTATTGCAACATTGCCCTACAAAAATAGGAATTAAATCGATTCTAACGAATGCATGTTTTTTGGTTAAATACGGATATTGATTTTTTTGCCCTCGCCAAA
>Ga0210044_10003899_pt1 | contig 21142 bp, 27 predicted proteins | sample CryGey13umfilter_2_FD_183959 | JGI IMG/M metagenome (GOLD analysis project Ga0210044, IMG submission 183959) | Groundwater microbial communities from aquifer in Utah, USA - Crystal Geyser 4/9/14 3 um filter (SPAdes) (version 2) | ecosystem: Environmental > Aquatic > Deep subsurface >... | reverse complement strand
TATAGCGCCTCTATATACTTCACCAATTCCTCAAACATCTCCTCTTCCTTCACAATCTTCACAATCTTCCCTTTGCTGAATAACACCCCGGCCTTCTTCCCTCCGGCTATCCCCACATCCGCCTCCCTCGCCTCCCCCGGTCCGTTCACCGCGCAGCCCATCACCGCCACTTGAATCGGCGCAATAATTTTATCCAAATATTTCTCCACTTTCTTCACCAAAGGCAGCATATTGTACGACGTCCGGCTGCAGGTTGGACAGGAAATTAATCTTGGCCCGGACCTTAACCCCAAGCTTTTTAATAACTCTTTCCCCACTCTTATCTCCTCTAAACTGTCTCCGCTTAAAGACACCCTGATCGTATCCCCAATCCCGTCTAATAATAACGAGCCAATCCCCACGCTGGATACAATCGTCCCAATGCTGGGCGGCCCGGCCTCCGTCACCCCCAAATGAACAGGATAATCGTATTTGGCGCTGAATAATCGGTAGGCCGCGGTCATCTTCCGCACATCCGAAGCTTTAATCGACACCACAATTTGGTCAAAATCCAAATCCTCTAAAATCTTAATGTGCCTTCCGGCTGACTCCACTAACGCCTCCGCCGTCGGATGTTTATATTTCAAAAGCAGATCTTTTTCTAAACTCCCGGCATTCACCCCGATCCGGATCGGCACCCCCCGTTCCTTAGCTAACTTCACCACCTGTTTCACCTTATCTGCTCCGCCGATATTGCCCGGATTAATTCTTAGTTTATCCACCCCTTGCCTAATCGCCTCCAGCGCCCATAAATAATTAATATGAATATCTGCCACAAGCGGAATTTTTATCTGCCTTTTAATCTTAGAAAAATTCATCACGCTTTCCATGTCCAGCACATTCATCCTGGTAATATCACCGCCCGCCTCTTCCTGTTCTTTAATCTGTCTCACCACCGCTTTAACGTCATGTGCATCCACCTTTACCATTGTCTGGACAGTAATCGGGCTGTCTCCGCCGATAAAAATCTTGCCCACCCTGATTTTTTTAGTTAGTTTTCTCTTGATCATAATAGCGCATTAACAAAATGGGTTGCTATTGTTAACCTATCAAATGGTGAGCAGTTGTCCAATCTCTGTTTAAGGCCTTGATATTTTTCTGTAACATAAGGAGCACTCAAACTATGGGGCAGAGAAAACTGCACCCTGGGAGATCCTGTTTCTTCATCCGGAGTTAAATCTATAAAAATTCCAATACTATCAGCGTCTTGATCCCCTTCAAACCACAAGTTTATTTTTGCCTCTTGGTCGTCAGGATGCCCAATTTTTAGTTGCAGTTGATTACCGCTTAAGGCTTTAAAAAAACTTAAAGCTAAACCTAATAAATAAGGCGGTTCGTTTTGAATATTTGCCGCTGTTAATTTTTCCTCAACCAATCGCTTACCCAATCCTTGTATATCTATTTGTTGTATTTTCTTCACAACTTCACCCGCTAAAATCCGCTCAAATTCAGCCATAGCAACCCGAGCCTTTGTTACTTCATGACTAACTCCTTGCGATCTTTCTTTTGGTTGAAAATTCATAAACTAATTATACGCTTCTACCATCCATGTTTTTTGATAAATATTTTTTAGTTGTTTATATGCTTTTTCTGCACTTTTTTTCTCATTATACACCCCAAACACTGCTGAACCCTTACCGTTCATTAAACTTTTTTCCGCTCCATTTTTTAGCATTGTTTCTTTAATGGTTTTTATTTCCGGATATTTTGGCAAGGTCCAAATCTCAAAATCATTGTGCCACAAAACTTCCTGTTTTCCGCTTTTATCATCCTCCACTTGGCTGTATGCTTCTTTACTGGAAATAAATATTTTTGGCACGCACACCACCACAAAGCCGTCAATTACTTTCCCCAAATCAATAAATTTACCGGCCTTGCTTCCTCCCTGAACTTCCATTTTTGTGCCGCCCACAATTTGATAAGCCACATCGCTCCCCAATTTCTTGCCTAAATCAATCAACTCTTTTTGGTTTAAATTTAACTGCCACAATTTGTTTAAGCCTTTTAAAACCGCGGCCGCATCGCTGCTCCCGCCGCCCAAACCCGAACCCATGGGAATGTTTTTAGTTAATTTGATTTTTACCCCCTGGTCTTTTATTAGCAATTCTGCCGCTTTATAAACTAAGTTAGATTTATCCGGAAAATCTATTTTTCTCTCTTTTATATCTTCCATCTCTATCAGGTCAAACAAGCTTATTTGAGTATAAATAGTCTTCACCCGGTGATAACCATTTGGCAGTTTTACCAATATGCTTAAACCCAAATTAATCTTCGCCGGCGCCTTTAACTTCAGCTTCATTTAAATTAAGCTCACAATACTAAATACTTGAATCCCTTCACCCTTGCCAAAAACCGTTAAATCCTCGCCGCTCGTAAATGCTATCCCCACTTTATCCTTTTCTACTTCCAGCAATTTTGCCAAGCTTGTCTGCATTTTTTCCCTAAATCTTTCCAGTCTTGGCTTACCCGCTTCCACCATAATTGCCACGTTATTAATTTTATATTTTTTGGCTTTAACTCTAGCTAAAATCACTTTCAAAAACTCCCTGCTGTCAGTAATTCCCCTTTTAAACATCTCTCCGGCCCAAGTATCTAAACTGCCGCCGCCGCTTGCCGTAGATATTGCATTACAAAGGCTGTGAATGATTACGTCCCCATCCGAATCTGCCTCCAAGCAATATTTTTCGGTAATTTTAATTCCCCCCAGCATTAATGGTTTGAAAATTGAAAATTGTGAATTGAAAATTAGCCGATGACTATCCTGCCCGATGCCGACTTTATACATATTTACTCCATTTCCTAATAATTTCTAAGTCTGTCTGCAGGGTCACTTTTTTATTGGTCCACTCGCCCGGCACCACTTTCACTTTTACTCCGGTTTTTCTGACCAACTCGCAATCATCCTTGCCCTCAATTTCGCCCTTAATCGCCCGCCTGTATGCCTTAATAATTATTTCCCGCTTAAATGCCTGCGGCGTCTGCCCCAGCCAGCTGACCTTTCTGTCTAAACACTGCTCTACTGCCAAAGTTTCCGGATTAACAATTTTTACCGAAGTCGTGGTTTCTACCGCCGCCATCACTGCCTGGTGTTTTTTTACTGCCTTAATTATTCTTTTGATTAATTCCGGTGTTGCCAGCGGCCGGGCGCCGTCGTGAATTAAGACATAATCGCCCCGGCTGGCTTTAACGCCGTTATAGGCTGAATTCAGCCTTTCTGCCCCGCCTTCTGTAATTTTCACTTTTAGTTTAAATTTTTTTAAGGCTTTCTCAAATTTCTTCCTGGTATCTTTTCTCACTACTAACACCACTTCTTTAACTTCTTTGACTTTTTTAAACTGCTTCACGGTTCTAATAAATACCGGCTCTTTATTAATTAAACTAAACAATTTTTCTCTCCCAAATCTGGTACAGTTTCCCGCTGCTGTGATAACAGCACTGATCATATTTTTCTCATCTCCGCCTCAATCAGCGGCACTATTTGGGTAAATTTAATTTCTCCGGCAATAAATTTTCTCACTGCTTCTTCATCAGCTTCATGTAATTTTTCCCCGGCCCGGCCGCCTTTTTCCAAAGCCAAATAACCCAACTTAAGACCGGGAAATTTATCTAAATCCGCCGCCTCAAAAGATAAACTCTTTCCCACTAAATTAATCTCAGGAATATTTTTTACTTCTCTTCTTTGCGGATAAAACATGGCGTATTCCACATACCGTTTCATCTCCGCTACTCCCAATTCAGCCATAATTGAACCGTCCACAAACTCCACCATTGAGTGGCATAAATATTCCGGATGGATCACTACTTTAATTTGTTCCGGCTTTAAATCAAACAGCCATTTTGCCTCAATCACTTCAAAGGCTTTATTAATACAGGTAGCGCTGTCTATCCCGATTTTCTTGCCCATTACCCAGGTCTTCCGCTCTAACACCATCTCCGGAGTTAATTGAGCTTTTTCTTCTTTGCTCATCTGGCTAATCTTACCCTTGCCCATGGTTAAATAAATATTTTTAATCTCTTTAGGTTTCCCGGCCTTCAAGCTTTGAAAAATAGCTGAGTGCTCGCTGTCAATCGGAATGATTTTGACTTTATTTTTTTTAGCTTCTTTCATTACTTCCTCTCCGGCCGCTACCAGCACTTCCTTTGTCGCCAAAGCTACATTTTTTCCTGCTTTGATCGCTGCTACGGTTGGCGCGATCCCTGCCCTTCCCACCACCGCCACTATCACCAAATCTACTTCCGGCTGCCTTACTGCTTCCGCTAATTCTTCTTCCCCCACTGCTGCTATTTTTGGCTTAAATTCTTTCACCTGCTCCCTGAATTTTTCTGATTCATGTCCGCAAGCCAAACTGATTACTTTAAACTCATCCGGATAATCTCTCACCACTTCTAAGGCTTTGGACCCGATCACTCCGGTTGATCCTAAAATCGCCAATCTTTTCATAGTTTAAACTTAACTTCTTCTTTAATCACCACTAATTCTTCGATTGCTCCGCCGTATTTTTTTTGCACTGCCTGAACCACTTTATTAACTAATTTTTCCGGTACTGACGCTCCGGCGCTGATTCCCACTTTTTCTTTATTTCTAAACCACTCTTCCTGAAAATCCTCCGGCCCGTCAATTAAATATGACTCTACTCCCGCCTTTTCCCCTACTTCTCTTAAGCGGTTAGAATTGGAGCTGGTTTTTGACCCCACTACTAAAATTAAATCACTCTGTTTCGCTAGCTCTCTCACTGCCAACTGCCGGTTAGTGGTCGAAAAACAAATATCTTTGCCCGGCGGCAGCTCCAAATTGGGCCACTTGGTAATTAAATAATCAATAATTTCTTTGGTTTCCTCCAAAGCTAAAGTTGTCTGCGTCAATAAAACCGCCTTTTTAGGAATCTCTAATTTTTTTGCTTCAGCTAAATTGCTGATTAAAACCGATTTGCCCCGCACTTCTCCCAGCACTCCTTCTGCTTCCGGATGATTTTTGTGGCCGATGTAGATAATAAAATAGCCCTTGTCAGCATATTTTCTCGCCTCCTGATGTACCTTAGTTACCAGCGGACAAACCGCGTCCACCACCTTTAGCTGTTTCTTCTTAGCTAACGCAAACAACTCCGGACTGCTGCCATGGGCGCTGAAAACCACCACTGATTTATTCGGAACACTTGCTAAATCTTCCGCAAACTTTACCCCTTTCTGCTTAAACCCCTCTACCACTTTTTTGTTATGGACAATCTTATGCCGGCAATAAACCGGGGCCGGATTATTTTTCACTGCCCGCTCCAAGATCCTTAGCGCCCGGTCTACCCCGGCGCACAAACCCCTTGGCTTCACTAAAATTATTTTTTTGACCATACCTGCATTTGCCAGAACAGCAAATAAACTAAAAATGAAAAACTAAAAACTAAAAACATCATTGCCGCCCCTCTTGCCCCCCAACCCCAAGCAGCACCGCTGGCCAACAGCCTCCTGCCCAGCCAGATAAAACCGGCCCCGAAAACCAACACATAAACCGGCCAGCCCAAAATTAACAATTGCTGCGACCGGTCTTTTTCCCGGGACAAACTTTTCAGAGTTTTAAATGGATGCACCCTTAAGCCGTAAGTATTTTTTGCCAACAAATAGCTTTCCTTAATCGTCAGCAATAATCCCAATTTACCAGCTCGTTTCCAGATATTTTTCGTTTTTCGTTTTAAGTTTTTCGTTTCCTTCATATTCTACCTGGAAGGCCAGCCTGGCCCTGCTTAATCTGGACTCTACTGCCTTGACTGTCAAATTTAACTTTTGGGCAATCTGTTTCATCGACAGGCCCTCTATATACTTTAGTCGCAAAACCCGGGTGTATCCTTCGCTGATATTTTTAAAAGTTTTTAAAATTCTGGTTTTTGTTTCCAGTTCTTGGTACGCTAACTCCGGCCCTAAGGCCTCATCCACTAATTCTTTTAACCACGGCAATTTGGAAAACACAATCTGCTTAATCTTTCTTCTCCGGTAAAAATCCCCGATTTCATGTCTGGCAATGCCGCACAGCCAGGTAAACTGACTGCTTTTGCCTTTAAACGTCGGCAGACTATCCATCGCGCTGATCAAAGTATCCTGCACTATCTCTTCCGCGTCCAAAAAATTATCCACTTTTATTGCCACAAACTTGATTAGTCTCTGCCTGTACTTTTCCATCTATCCTTGTATTTTACCACTATAGTCTGTTATTCTAAAGTTATGGCAGTAAATATTGGCGAATGGTTAAATCTGGGCACCGGCACTAATGTAAAAAAAGAAATTGGCCTTGTTCCAGAATATAATACCGGAACTGATGGCGGTTTATTTGTCATTCTCTCTGTTGTCTTAAGAAATATCTACGTCATTGCCGCCATTATCCTCTTTATCATGATTTTTATCGGCGGCCTGGGCATGATCATTAATGCCGGCAATGCGGAAAAGCAAAAACAATCCAACAAAACTCTCGGTTCGGCTGTGCTCGGCTTTGTCATTATGTTCCTCTCTTACTGGCTGATAAAAATCATTGAAATAATTACCGGTACAACGATTATCTTATGATTTTGCAAACTGCACCAATTTTCGGCAATATCCAGGTTCCCGGTACGTCCGGCAGCTACACTAAATACGGCATTTTAACAGACGTTAATTTGGGCTTAACTAAATTTATCAGCAACCTATTAATTTTCATCACCACCATTGCCGGACTGTTTACTTTAGTTAACTTTATCATTGCCGGCTATCTATATATGTCTTCCAATGGCGAGCCGCAAAAACTGACTGCGGCCGGCAATAAAATGCTGCAGTCATTAATCGGTTTAGGCGTAATTTCCGGAGCGTTTATTATTGCCGGAATAATTGGCTATGTATTTTTCCAGCAAGCTGATTTCTTATTTAATCCCATTTTTACTCAATTATCGCCGTAAATTAATATGCCCGATCTCCAACTAGGCAAAATCAACACCCTAAAAGGCTACACTGCGCCGGACAACGCTACTCTCGCCGGCCAAATCGGTTCAGTCATTTCTAAAATAATGGGTATTCTCACCGTTATTGCCGGATTGGGATTTTTGTTTTATTTTTTGCTCGGCGCGGTCAACTGGCTGGTTTCCACCGGCGACCCGAAAAAAATTGAAACCGCCAGAGCCCAAATGGTTAATGCTATCATTGGCTTAGTGATTACCGCTGCCGCCTGGCCAATTATTTATGTCATTGGCAAACTTTTAGGCATACCGATTGCCAACCCCGCCGATTTAATTACCCAAATAACTATTTAATCAATATGGACCTTAAAGATTTTTTCGGCACTTTCAGCCCTCCACAGGGAATAACAGAATATCAAAAAGGTTTTACGCCTGGACAGGAAGTTGGCGGATTAATCTTATTATTAAGCAACATTTTAAGAATTGTCATTTATGCCGGCGGCTTATTCGCCTTAATCAATCTGTTTGTTTCCGGCATCCAATACTTAGGTTCTTCCGGCAATCCGGAAATGATTAAACAGGCTTCAACCAGAATCTGGATGTCTCTTCTAGGTTTAGTCATTATTGCCTCTTCTTTAATTCTTGCCGCCATCATCGGCCTGGTTTTCTTTGGCGATGCTTCTTTAATTATCAAGCCGGTAATTCCCGGACCGTAAACTATGAAATTAATCGCCCTGACACTGGATTCATTAAAAGGGTTTAGTTCCGGTTTTTCCGCCCCCGTGACCGATCCCGGCAACCGTTTTTCCGCCGCTGTTTCCAATATTGTTGCCGTCATTACCATCTTTGCCGGCCTGTCTTTTTTAATCTGGTTTGTCGTCGGCGCCCTGACCTGGATTATGGCCGCCGACCATGCGGATAAACTGGAAAAGGCCAAAAACCAAATGAGCAGCGCCCTGATCGGACTGGTTATTGTCATTCTTACCATTCCTTTTGTTTACCTCATCGGTAAAATTCTGGGCATTGATATTCTTAATGCCGGCACTATTTTCAAGTTGCTTATGCCCACTTAAAAATTAGCGGTAAAATATAATTATGGCCATTAACAATCCGGCAATTCCCAACTTAGGCAGTGACGGCGGCTCGGCCCTAGCCAAATACCTGGCAATTATCTGGAAAGTTTTAATTATTTTCGGCGGCTTAATGGTTTTTCTCCAGCTGGTTTGGGGCGCCTTAAACTGGATTCTTTCCGGCTCTAATCCTGACCGCCTAAAGCGGGCTAAAGATCAGATGTTTAACGGCATCTTCGGCTTGGTCATTTTGGTTCTTTCTTACGCCATTGTTAAACTGATCAGCACCTTCACCGGTCTGAATATCTTAAATCCGGCCTGGCCGACTCTATGAAATTTTTCCGCTCTGTCATCTTTGCCTTTGCTTTCTTATTCCTAAGCGTTACTCCCTTATTCGCCAAGCAATGTCTAGATTCTTGTGAAAACGATAGTGAGTGCGCTGCCAATGAATATTGTTATATACAGGCTTGGCCTGCCTGTTCCGAATGCAGATGTTATGATAACACCCCAAGTGAAGAAACTGATTGCACTATAACCACCCCAGACGGACGATCGTGCCCGGGCAGAAAACTAAAATATTGTAAAAATGGCAAGTGGGTCAATTTACCCTGTATAGCTGATAACAGTAAATGTTCTGCTACTGTACCTCCGCCTGGTGAGGGTGGAGGCGGCGGCGGCGGAAGCGGTGGTGGCGGTGGTGGCGAGCTTTCCACCAATATCGACGCTCAGGCTCAAGGTTTTTTTGCTTATCAATCATTTGATAAATTCCTTCCCAACCTGCTCCAAATTGCTCTTATCCTCGGCGCTATTGCCGCCTTTGCTTTTCTTATCTGGGGCGCCATCGACTATATTATTTCCGGCGGCAATCAGGAGCGGGTCAAAACTTCCAAAACCATGATCGGCAACGCCCTCGCCGGCCTGGCCATTTTAGCCGCCGCTTGGGTTATCTGGCGGTTAATTACCTACTTCCTCGGCTTATCTTCTACCATAAAAGGACCATTTGACATTAAACTGCCAACACCATAAAATAAAAGCATGAATCTTCTTTACGCCCAGGAAAACATCACCATTCGAGAACCATCCGCCGGAGTTAAAGACATTGGCAAATTCCTTTCCGCCGGTATTCAGGTGGCTATGATCATTGCCGCCATTCTCACTTTTGCCTTTCTGGTTTGGGGCGGCATCCAATGGATTCTTTCCGGTGGTGATAAAACCCAGACTCAGGCCGCCCGCGACCGCATCACTATGGCCTTGGTTGGCTTAGCTATTGTTGCCGCCGCCTGGGCTTTAATGAAAGTCATCGGTTACTTCTTTGGCGTTGACGTCTTTCAATTCACCATTCCCACTGCCGGCGGCTAGACCATGTTCAGGTTTACGGCATTTGCCCAAACAGAAAGCTGGACTAATACTAATTGTGTTAGCATAACAAATCCGGATATTGCTACTCTCCAGGGTTTTGAATGCATCTTTAAAAATATTCTTCTGATCATCATCCCCTTGGCCGGTCTGGCCGCTTTTGTCACCTTAATCATCGGCGGCTTCCAATACCTCACTTCTGCCGGCGACCCGAAACAACTCCAAAAAGCTACCGCTACCATTACCGCCGCAATCATCGGCATTGCGGTTATCTTAGGAATTTGGTTTGTCTTTAAACTGCTTTTTGTCATTACCGGCCTGGACCTGCTTCAGTTTCAAATTCCCGGCTAAATTGGGTATAATGTTTCTAATGTCCCGCCTGCTGAAAATTTTTATTTTTTGTTTTTTTGTTTCCGTGTTTTCTCCAGCGACTCCGGTTCGCGCCAGTAGTTGCAGTGACTCTGTACCCAAACCAACCTCTCTTAATATCAATGCTTTCCCCTACGACTTCCCCGAGCTTAATGACCTAATAAAACAGGTTCAAAACTGCGGCGGCGCTGCCAGCTTGGTGCCGGCAGAGGTTTTAAAAGGAATCTATTTTATTGAAAGTTTTCCTTACTACAATAACCCCTCCGGTTATGCCTGTAAAAAAAACCAATATACTGCTCTTGGTTTAATGCAAATTGTTGATGGCGAATACAACCGGCTTGTTCCTTATAATCAAAGATTGGCCAATGACGAAGGTGTTTGCAATGCAACCGCCAGCAAATTTTCTCGCTGTAATCCCGCCGATGCTATTGAAATTGTTTCCCGGGCACTGTTGGAAAAAGTGAACCTTTGGGATTATGCTAACTTCCGCCCCAAAGGGGCAATTACCACTAAAGATCAAGTTTTTAATGCCACCGGGCATTACTACGGTCTCTATGTTCCTGATCAATACACTAATCAACTCATTGATTATCTGCCGGAAAAATTCCGTTATCCTTCCGGCCACGAATATGCTAATACGCTGACTTATAGCGAGTTTGTTTGCGCTTTTTCTGGCTTTTGTTCTTCTTATCAGGATTATCCTTATCCCCGCGGCTGGCAGCCGGATACGCCTCCGCCGCTAACCCCGCCTGATTTTAATTTTTCCTTAGACTGCCTTCATTCAGGCTCAACTACTAACACTACCCCTTCAAAAACCAACCCCCTCCGGCCTAATCCTTTTGACTTAGTCAAAGAGGAACAACAGCGCCAGATTTCCGACCCCAATCTGGCCCTCTACTGCGCCCAGCGGCCAACCGTTGTTAAACCACCTCTTTTTCCGCCCACCCAAACCAGCATTATCAGTGGTACTCTTTACTCTAACTTCAGCCAACTTACCACCCCGCTTCTTTCCCTTAGTATGGATAAACCTCAGACCAACGAAACCCGGCGCTATTTAGCCGACTATCTCGAAGGCCGGGCTTATTATGAAACCACTCCCGAACCGCAAAACCCTGATTTTTTTCAACAAGTAGATATCTTCTTCCGCAGCGGCGTTTTTCGGAAACTCGCTCCGGCCTCCTATCAGGACCAACTGAAAAATGCCATGATCCAGCGTGCTTCCGGCCGGGCTAACACCACGGTCATTAACCAAACTTACGGCTTTCCCACCGCCACCACCCAAGTCCATGATTACGAATTGAATACGCCTTACGGCAAATTCAAACTATCCCAATTAACCCCCAAACCTTTAGATGATCCTCAGGCTTTAACCACCTGGCAAAATTCCACTACTGCCAAAATCTGGCCCTACGTTCCCATGTTTACCCGTGAAGACACAAAAGGTTTTGTTCAAGCTGTTGATGAACCCGGCCAAAACAGTGGTAATAATATTGAAATTATTCATCCCCATCTTGCCCGCACTTACGAAGTTTCTAGTGCGCTTTCCGGTCTGCTGACTCCCTTATTCCCGCCCCAGAATCCTGATCTTGCCGAAAAATTTTTTACTCCTGCCCCTTGGTATCTTCCTGCCGAACAACCCTGGTGGCTGAAATCCGATGAAAATACTGCCAACCAGTGGAACCAATCTGCTCCTATTTGCGACCCCCAAACCGTAGTTTACGGCTCCGGCGATTTGGCCAAAGGCGGTACCATCAACACCTCTGTTTATAAACCGACTAATCTGTCTTCAATCCAGGACATCCGTTATTCCCCCACTTATTTAATTACCCACACCCCCTTCTTAGAGCAGATTGCCGCTAATCTCATCACCGGCCCGCATGCTGTCTTTTCCGCCCTTAGTCCTTTGGCTAAACCGGTTACCGAAGACTGGCCGGCGGCCGCTGATTATAACGAGAAAAACCCTCAATATTCTTTCTCTGCCGGTAGGGCTGAAGCCGGTTATAAAAAGTCCGGTTCTTTAGGCCAACTTTTCTACAAATATTTAGGATCGATTATCTGCCAGGAAGAAAAAACCCTCGCCTGGCTCCAACCGTTCTTCAGCGGCCAATCCCCCTCTTCGTCACTCTGCAAAACCACCCCGTCCGGCTCCCCCGGCCCTGGTACGACCGGCACTCCCATTGGCCCAATTACTTCTACCTGCGCCAGCACTAACGGTATCTTTGTATGGCAATCTGACCCTTCATGGGGTAATGTCAAATCTCCCAACCATCCTGAATATGACCACTGCACTATCGGATTATGTGGTTGCGGCAGCGCTTCAACCACGATGATTCTTAATAGTTTTGGGGCTAACACCGATGTCGTTTCTGTCTGGAATCGCCAGCATGAAATTGGTGGTTATGTTTACCAGCTTGATCCTGAAACAAACCACTATTACTGTATGACTGTCCACGCTGGCCCCTCGCAAATATTTGCTGAGTCTGGCTTAAGCTCTGCCTATATCGGTACTGGAAGTGATACTGACTGGCAAGAAGTAGAAACTTTTCTTAACAACTGTGGGTTAATTTATGCTACCGGCCTCGCCGACTGGCCTGGACGTGATCCTGGTGGACATGTCATCGTTATCTCTGGCATAATAAAGGATAGTGACGGAAAAGTTGTATCAATTAAAACTCTTGACCCGGGAACATCAGGCGGCGACGGACTTATCAGAACTCTTGGCGCCGGAACCGGTGATTATGCCTATGAAGTTAAACATCTCTGGGCTGTCACCCAATAAATAATATGAAAATTCCAAAATTTCATCTCTCAATTAAAATTCAACTTATAATTCTTTTTATCGTTTTTGTTTTCATTGTTATTTTTGTTCAGTTAAAACCTCGGCCTCGTCTAAGCCCGCCTCTTTCTTCGCCTTCTTCTGGTTTTAATTTAGACAATTTAGACACGCTCAAAGTAGTTAAATCCATTCCTGAAAACAACCAGTACCACAATCCTTTCGATCCTTTGGAAATTACCTTTAATCAAGCTGTCAATCCTCAAACTTTATCATATACCCTCGATCCAAACACAAAAGTAGAACTTAAAGCTGGATCTCTTCCCAATATTTTAATTATTACTCCTCAGCCAAAATTTACGCCGGAAACAGAATACACTCTTACTCTTACTACTCAACCGCCTTATATTCTTAAATTTATCACTCAGGTTGAAGCCGGCAACGTTCCTCAGTGGAATGAACAATTTAATCAACAACTTAATGATTATATTCAAAATTACGGTGCTCAAGATAAAGCTTTAGCTAAAATCAGAAAGTCCGCGCCTATTAACGAAACTGGTTTTACTATCAACTATAGCTATAAAAATAACGCTTACACGATTACTTTAATCCAACCCTATGATCAAAATAAGACTAAGGCGCTTGATTGGTTTAGAAACCAAGGGGTCACCAATTTTGATCATTTGCGAATTGAGTGGAAACAACAGTAACAAAACTGCTATTATTAACTCATGTCCTTCGAACCTGCCGTAATTACTTTAATCCCTCTTTAAAAAATATCCTGCCGTTGGAAATTAACCAGACCCATAACGGGATAAACTCGATGGTTTTTCCTTCTATTCTTTCTTTAGTAAAGTAGTTTTTGGTGAGTATCGTCCCCTTCTCTAATTTAAATTCCTTTAAGCCCTCCAGCAGTCCGGCCACTTCTCTATCATTCGGCTGATCGCAATAGGAAATATTTAAAAGTGACAAATTAGGGTTAAAGACGGCAAAGTCAATTTCCTGTTTACCCTTCCAATAAAATACCGCTGCATTGTTCTTCTTTAATTCCATAAAGGCGGCGTTTCCCGCGCACTGGCCTAAATCCGGCCGCAGCTGGGGAACGTTAAAGTTGCGTAAACCATTGTCAACGACATAGATTTTCCTTGGTTTTTGGATATCCTGCGTTTCTTTGGTTTTATAGGAAAAATAACTGCTTTCGAAAAATAAATAGGCCTTAGTAAAATATTCAAGATAATTCTTCACTGTATCCACTGATAGTTTGTTCGGCCTGCTTAGACTGCTTAAAGTGTGGGTTTTGGTAAAATCAGCCAGTATTTGCAAACCCAGCACCTCAATATCCCGCGCATTGCGAAGATTATTGGGTATTAATACATCCCGGGTAACGCCATCCCGGTAGTACCCGGCCGCTATCGCTCTTTTAGCGGTTTCGTTATTGGCCAGCACTATTTCCGGGTAGCCGCCTTCATACAAATATTTAGCAAGATGATGAAGAATGGGTATCTGACGGCTGTGATTTAAACTCCAGACAGACCGGATGTCAGCTCCGCCCTTCAGTTCGACTTTATGGATCAGTAAATATTCATAAAAATTAAAGGGGTAAACATCTATCTGCACATTTCTCCCGGTCAGGACCGTGGCGCTTTCCGCTTCGATTAATGATCTTCGAGAACCGGAAATAATAAATTTTATGTCTTCTTGGCGTTCATAGCGGCTGGCAATCCAGCGATTAAAATCCCTGACACCCTGTATCTCGTCTAACAGCAGATAAACTCTGCCTTGAGGATTATAGCGCTCAAGATAATAGGTATAAAGCGATTCCAGTAAATCTGCCCCCAGTTTAAGATATTGGCTTACTTGGATGTCTTCCAGAAAAAGATAAACTACATTTATGGCTGGAACTTTTTGCTCTTCGATCAGCCAACCGGCCAGCTGCTGCATCAGAACTGACTTACCGGCCCGTCTCACTCCCGTTAATATCACGGTGTGACGTATATCTATCAGCTTTTTTAGGGTGTTTAGATATCCCTCTCTGGTGATTGTGCCTTTCCACCGGCCGCGGCCAATCTCCTCAAAATGGGGATTCCAGTCGGCTATCAGTTTCTCGAGAACCATAGCTTGCATATAACGTAGTTTACGCTATTTACCATAAACCGTCAAGTATAATCGAAGGTTAATATGACTGGCAATTGTTCCCGAAAAATTGTAAATTATATATATGTCCTTCGAACCTGCCCAGCCGATTTCTGTCATCACCTGCGACCAATGCCAGGGTAAGGCCCGCCTGCCGGACGGGCAGGGCTGTCCTGCCTGCGACCAGTTGGGTGTTTACGGCCTTCAGGATGACCAGGCGGTTGGCTTTATTCTCCCTGATTTTATCGACCTCAAAGCGCGCAAGTTTCTCAAAAATATCTTTATTATTAAAAGGGTGGTCTTAATTACCGTGGCTTTATTAATTTTAATTATCTCTTGGAGACTGTTATGGCCCTAAACGCTGTCGATATCAGCCCCAACTTTTCCCAAGAGTCTTTAAAGCTTCTGGCCGATACGCTTCTGGCGAGCGCTAAACAAAACCAAGCGCTGGCCCTGCCGCTTCATCTCGCTCAGACCTTAAATCGTCTCCCCCACATTACTACTATTCTTGCCCGCCTGGGCCGGACCGATCTTCGGCTTAAACCTCCCTCAGCCTCAGCCGCCAAACCTGACAAAGTTTCCTTCTCCCCTGATCTAAAAAAAATTATTTATCTGGCTTTTGCCGAATCTTTAATCCTCAACTCCCCCTTGGTTGAACCAACTCATTTCTTAATCCCTTTAAACGACTATTTAGATGAACCTTTAGATAAAAAAGATCTCCGCCAGTTGATTACTGCAACTGCGTCCGCGAATCCGCCAGCTGGCGGAGAAGCAGGGACTTTAAAACAATTCGCCGAAAACCTCACCCAAAAAGCCTTAACCGGCAAACTTGATCCGGTCATCGGCCGGGAAAAAGAGATTGAACAGCTCATCCGCATTTTGGCCCGCCGCACTAAATCCAACGCCATTTTGGTCGGTGATCCCGGCGTCGGTAAAACCGCCATTGTTGAAGGTTTAGCTCTAAAAATCAGCCAAGGCCAAGTCCCGGACCTATTAAAAAACATCCAAATTTTTAATCTTAACTTGACCACCTTGCTCGCCGGCGCTTCTTATCAGGGCGAGCTGGAAACCCGCCTGCAAAGCTTAATTAAAGAAGTAAAGCGCCTGGGCAACATTATTGTCTTTATTGATGAAATCCACATGATCATCGGCGCTGGTTCTGCCGCCGGCGCCATGACCGCCGCCAATATCTTAAAACCCGCCCTTGCCCGCGGCGACTTAAATGTTATCGGCGCTACTACTGCCGATGAATTCCGCCAATATATTGAAAAAGATCCTGCCCTGGAACGCCGCTTTGAACCAATCAAAGTGGACGAACCCTCCCGGCAGGATTCCTTAAAAATCTTAAAATCAGTCAGCGCCAAGCTCACCAAACACCACGGCATTACTATTGACGATCAGGTCATCGAATCAGCCGTTGATCTTTCCACCCGTTATGTCCCCGACCGCTTTTTGCCCGATAAAGCCATTGACCTCTTAGACGAAGCCACTTCCGGCGCCAAAATTGCCAGCAAGTCTGCCATTACCATTGAAGATTTAAAAACCGTTCTCTCCCAGCGCACCGGCATCCCGATTACTTCCTTAACCCAGGAAGAGTCCGTCAAGCTGATGAATCTCGAGCAGCAATTAAATGATCAAATCATCGGCCAGGGTCAGGCCGTCCGGGCCATTAGCGATGTTATTAAACGCTCCCGCGCCGGTTTAAAAGATCCCAACCGCCCCATCGGTAGTTTTCTGCTTTTAGGTCCCACCGGCGTCGGTAAAACCGAGCTGGCCAAAGCCTTGGCCCGCACTGTTTACCAATCGGAAAAGGCCATGGTCAGATTGGATATGTCTGAATTTACCGAAGCCCACACTGCTGACAAGCTCATCGGCGCGCCTCCCGGCTATGTTGGCTACGAAGAAGGCGGCCAGCTGACTAATCCCATCCGCCAGCATCCCTACTCTTTAATTCTTCTGGATGAACTGGAAAAAGCCCATCCCAAAGTTTTTGATGTTTTCCTGCAGGTTTTAGAAGACGGCCGGCTCACCGACTCCCAGGGCCATACTGCTGACTTTAAAAACACGATCATTATTATGACCTCCAATATTGATGTGTCCGATTTCCTACAAGGTCCAACCTTGAAGGATAAATCTGAAAAAAGGTCGGACCTTAATGTTTCTCGAACAGATTTAATGAAAGCCCTCTCCAGTTACCTCCGCCCGGAGTTTTTGAACCGCATTGACGATATTATCGTCATGAATAAATTAGGGTTAGCCGAAATTAAACAAATTGCCAAATTACAATTAAATCAGGTTATCAACCGCTTAAAAACCAAAGGCATTGCCTTAACTGTCCCTGATGCCGCCTTGGATAAATTGGCCAAGTTGGGCGATGTAGCCGAGTTCGGCGCCCGGCCTTTAAAACGCTTGATTCAGGATAAGATCGAAGAACCATTGGCAGAAATGATCATTGCCGGAAAATTAAAGTCAGGAGAAACCTATGACCTATCAAATCTTAACTTGTCCTAATTGTGGCGGCCGCGGCTGCCCCACCTGCCAAAACACCGGCAAGGTCCGGGTGGCTGAGCAGGAAATGCAGAAACTAAAACAAATGTTGGGGCAGACGCCTCAAACTGCTGCTGCACCCCACGAAGCCTTGCGTGAAGTGGGGCCAAAATCTTCTATGAGCAATCTCGCCGGCATTATTGCTTTTTCTTTATTAAGTATTCTCGCCGGCGGCGCCGCCGCTTCCTGGTACTTTTTAAAAACCTTAAAACCCTTCTTTGCCGGCTTAATTACCCTTTTTACCCTCATCGGCGCCCGTTTCGCCTGGAAAAATCAATTTTTTCAACTCCAGGAACCGGATGACTTTTTAAAAGCGATTAAACGCTTGACATAGATGCTTAATTTGGTATAAAATAGTACTAAATATGACGTCTATCTCCGCAATTAAAGCCATCAGGGTTATTAATCAATCGCGCCTGCAGTTTGTCACTCCTACAGCAATAAGTCAGTTGTTTGATTTAACCAAAAAAAATACCGTCTACAAACTGCTCCAGCGCTTGGAAAAATATCAACTTATCCACCGACTCAATCACGGTCAATATCTTGTTGCCAATTCTTCCGTCACCGACTTTGCCATTGCCAATTCTCTAGTAACTCCGTCTTATGTCAGCTTTGAATCAGCCCTGTCTTTTTACGGCATTCTAGCTCAATTTCCCTATCCAATCACTTCCGCTACTACCAAGAAATCGGTTGTTATCGACGCCTTGGATAAAGAATTTCAGTTTACCCGCTTGTCCGATAGATTTTTCTTCGGCTATCAAAGCATTAACCACCAACTAATCGCCTCCCCGGAAAAAGCCTTAATTGACGGTTTATATCTAATGAGTAAAGGGCTCCGGCGGCTTGATCTTGACGGGCTGGATTTAACCTCAATCAATAAAAATCATTTAAAACAGCTGGCTTTAAAAATTTCTTTCCGGCCTTTTAGTAAATTATTTTTGAAACTGCATCTATGATCGATCTTACCACCCTAAAAGAACTGTCATTAAAAAAGCAGATTGACCAAACCAGCCTGCTTCGGGAGATTCTCCAAATTGCTTGGTTGAATCAGTTCTATCGCCTAGCGGCCGGTCGCCGGGTTTGGTTCAAGGGCGGTACTTGCTTAAAACTCCTTTATGGTTCCAATCGCTTTTCCGAAGATCTGGACTTTAACACTTTGCTTCCCTCCGGGCAAATCGCCGCCGCGGTCAACCTCGCCACCGACAAACTGCAAACTGATTGGCCCGGCCTGAGCGTTAAACCGTTTAAGTCAATTGCCGGCATTACTCACAAACTCTATCTGCCGACCGAATTCTCCTATCAGCCTTTAACTGTCAAATTAGATTTTTCCTTGAGAGAAAAAGCGCTGTTGCCGGAAAAACAAGTTATCTCTACTGACCTGCCGGTGTTATCCGTAACATTAATCAATCATTTTAATCCCCGGGAAATTTTGGCTGAAAAATATCGGGCAATTCTGAAAAGAAAAAAAGGCCGGGATATTTATGATCTTTGGTTTCTGCTAAACCGGCAGGTGCCTTTTGATGAAAATCTGATCAGGAAAAAACTCCTGCTTTACCAAGAGAAATATCAACCGAAAGAATTGATTAAAAAAATTATTGATTTTGAAGAACAAATTTTAATTAAAGATGTCAACCAGTTTTTACCCAAAACCGATCGGCAGATTTTAAGTAAATTAAAATCATTATTATTACAAAAACTGAAGTATGCCGTCAAAGCCTGAAACTTATATCTCTGTGGACATTGAAGCCTCCGGCCCGATTCCCGGAGACTTCAGCCTGCTGTCCATCGGCGCCTGTGTTGTCAACCAAACCAGCCAAACTTTTTATGCCGAACTCAAGCCCTTAAATGACAATTTCGTCACCCGGGCCATGGAAGTCAATGGTCTGTCTCTGGAAAAACTTAAGACCGTGGGTCAAACCCCGGCTGCGGCGATGACCCGCTTCAGCGGCTGGATCCAAAAAGTCTCCGGCCAAAACCGGCCGGTATTCGTGGGCTTTAACGCCACTTTCGACTGGTCATTTACCCACTGGTATTTTATTAAATTTTTTGGCCGCGACCCGTTCGGCATTTCCGGACTGGACATCAAAGCCTACTTTATGGGCCGGCAAAACTGTTCCTGGGGGGAAACGAACAAAAAGAAAGTGCGCTCGCTTTACCCGAGCAAAACCAACCATACCCACAACGCCCTTGATGATGCTCAAGAACAAGCGGAAATTTTCAGCCAGATGCTTAAATAAACTTTTTAATCTCCCTCGTTAACGATTCTTTAAAATTTTTGATTACCGGCCAATGGCTTTGCGGCAAAAACAGCTTCAGCTCTCCGGCAAAATTGATTTTAGTTGTTTTCAACTTCAATAAAACCTGATTAAGAACTGCTCTTTGGGATACCGGCAGCAAATTGGCACGTAAAATAAAATAAAGGTCATACCAATCCCTTGGTTTCTGCCGCTCCTGCAGCGCTCTAATTTTTTGCCCTACCAGTTGCTCTAGCGGCAAAACTACAATTGTGTAGGCAGGGATAAAATCCCCCGCCACCGTCACTACTTCCCCCTTAACCCGCCTATCTCTTGAAGAAATTTCCAACTGCAGCGCTACTATTACCTCCGCCAGCTTAAAAGAAAAAATTCCTAAGTATCCGCCCGAGGTTGATTTTGATTCCACTATTTCCGTCTTTATCCCCTCTTTCTCGATCTCTCTTAAAACTTCCAGCGCCGCCCGTTCAATTAGGTTAATATCCGCCAGAGGTGAAGAAAAATCCAAGTCTTCGGAAAATCTCGGACTGCCGTAAACCAACCTCAGCGCCGTTCCGCCTTTAAAAAATATCTTATTTGTTGACGGTTGTTGGTAAAAATAATTTAAAAATAGGTGTTGGACATATTCCCTTCGGCTATTAACCTCTGTCGTCTGTTGTTTTTTGGCAATTGTTTTAATCAGGCTTTGATCAATCATAGTGTTTTAGCCATTTGTGTCAGTTTCTGCCGCTTGAACAACCGGCAATAGCTTAATAATTTCTTTCGGTTTATATTTAATAAATTCAGCCGTTCATTCATCGGTTTTTTACCCAAAACAACAAAATATAAATAATCCGCCAGCGCTTTTTCCGGACTGGCCAGTAAGACAGTTTGCCCTTCTTTCTTAATCGGGAAATAGCCGGTAAAAGCGGTCTTTTTTATACTTAAGTAGCTAAAATTTTTGTGGTCATAAGTAAAAGTTCTGGTCGGTTTAGTTGTGGCTGAAGTAACGGTATAGGGCATTTCCGGCAAAAGATTGTAATAAGCCAAGGCGTATTCAAAGGAAATATATGACGGTTGATACAGTTTGTTGGCAATTTCCATTTCCCCCGCCGGGTCGGTTTTTAACATATATAGCCCTTTTTTAAGGCGAATAAATAATCCAAGCTTAGTTTGCCTCTCCAAAAAATATTTAGCTTTGTCTTGTGAGCCCGGAAATAACCGGATAAACTCAACTCCGGTAAACAACCGCAACCGCCCCTCCAACAGTTTTTCTCTCACAAATAATGGTTTCAGTAAAGTAGACATTTTTACTCTTTTCTGAAATAGAATATCAAAGACTATGGCCTTTGTCAAGTAATTCTGGTTTAATTAATTAATGTTTCTATCCCTGCTTTCTTTTATCCTCACCGCCGTCTTTCTTTTCCTTTCTTCCCAAGCTCTGCTCTCCCGCCTTTACCGGCTGGTTAAAAATATCAATCTGATCTTTTTTCTGCTCTTGCCCGGCATTTTCCTCCACGAGTTTTCCCATATTTTAATGGCCGAACTGCTTCAGGTTAAAACCGGCGCCTTGAACTTAAGGCCCGGGCTTAAAGATGGCCATCTGACCCTCGGCTCTGCTCAAATCGCCCCAGCCGACCCTTTCCGTTTAACTTTAATCGGCACTGCCCCGTTTATCGCCGGTGTGGCCGTATTATGGTTATTAATCAAGTTCAA
>Ga0210044_10003897_pt1 | contig 21142 bp, 13 predicted proteins | sample CryGey13umfilter_2_FD_183959 | JGI IMG/M metagenome (GOLD analysis project Ga0210044, IMG submission 183959) | Groundwater microbial communities from aquifer in Utah, USA - Crystal Geyser 4/9/14 3 um filter (SPAdes) (version 2) | ecosystem: Environmental > Aquatic > Deep subsurface >... | reverse complement strand
GCGGTGAACACCAGAGCCGCGTTGACGCCGCCGAAGCCCGAGGAGGTGGAGACCACGGTACGAAACGATCCGGCCCGCGGCCGGGACTGCACCACGTCCAGCGGGATTTCGGGATCCTGCTGCTCCAGCCCGACGGTGGGAGGGACCACCTGCTCGCGAAGCACCAGGCTGCACAGCACCGCCTCCACCGCTCCCGCCGCGCCCATGGTGTGGCCGATGGCGCCCTTGATCGAGTTCACTGGAACGGACCACGCGCGTGGTTCGCCGAAGATCTGCAGCAGCGCCCTGGACTCCATCAGATCGTTGAACACGGTGGCGGTGCCGTGGGCGTTGACGAAGTCCACCTCGGCTTCGCCCCGCTGTGCATCGGCCAGGGCATCGCGGATCGCGCGGACCACCCCGAAGCCCGTGGGGTCGGGACCAGTGAGGTGGTTGGCGTCGGCGCTCAGACCGCGTCCGGCGAGCTGGATTCCGTCGTCCACGTCGGCCTCGAGCAGCACCAGGCCCGCGCCCTCACCCAGCGCCAGGCCCGCCCGTCGCGCGTCGAATGGGCGGGGCAGAGCGGGGTCCAGCGCTCGCAGCCGCTGGAAGCCGGTGTGGACCAGTTCCGACAGCGCGTCGACGCCACCGGCCACGACGGCGTCGCATCGCCCCTCCCGCAGCCAGTCCATGGCGAGCCCGATGGCGGCGGTTCCCGAGGCGCAGGCCATGGAAGGACAGGCCAGCGGTCCCCGAGCCCCCAGCAGCTCCGCCAGCTGGTGGGCCGGCGCGTACAGACCCGGGAGCGGCGGCCGGTGTGCTCCGTCCGCGGCCAGCCGCTGCTGGTGGCGAATCCAGGTCTCGATCGGCCCCTGGGTCGTGCCGACGCAGACGCCGAGCCGATGCCCCTCGACGCGGCGATAGGCCGCGCATCGTTGCACCTGCTGCGCCGCCTGCTGCAGCATGCGGAAGCTCCGGTCACCATGAAGACCGGCGAGCGCCTCGTCGGGAACCCGCGCCACCGAGACCCGCCCGCCCATGAAGTCGGGCGTGGGACCGACGCAGGTGCGACCCGCCAGCAGACCCTGCCACAGCGGTTGTTCCCCGGCGCCAAAGGCGGTGACGACGCCGGTGGCGGTGAGCATCACCCGCCGCATGGTGGAGCCGCCCAGAAGTCGTAGAAGTTGTACCACTGATCGGGGTGACGCCGGATCACCGTCTCGTAGACCCGGGCCAGCGCGACGGTGGCGTCCATCACGTCCTGCTCGCGGTGTGCGGTGTGCGGGGCCCACAGCGGAGGATGCACCACGATGCGCAGGCGTTGGTGCTCGACAGGGAAGAAGACGGGGACCACCGGCGCGTCACACACCCGGGCCAGCACCGCCGGTCCAGCGGCGAACGTGGCCACCCCACCGGCGAAGGGCACCTGCAGCCCGGCATCGGCCGAGGGTCGGTCCATCTGAAACGCGATCAGCTCGCCCCGCTGCAGATGGGCGCGGAGCTCGAGGCTCAGCAGCGGGGAGCGTCCAGGGTAGACCACGTGGGTGTTGTGATCGCGAATGGCCGAGACCATGCGCTGCGTGTCCTGGTCCGGCTCCTCGGTCATCACCACGGTCACCGGCGGGAAGCCATGCTGGTCGAGGTACAGCGGACCGAGCTGCCAGTTTCCCAGGTGGCCGGTGGCGAGGATCGCCCCGCGGTCCGGACGCAGGATGTCGCGCAGCTGCGCCTCCCCCTGGAGCTGGACGTCGAGGCCCGGGTCGAGACCGAGATACGGCAGATAGGCGTTGGCGATGGACTGGCAGTAGTTGGTGAAGGTGCGGAAGGCCAGCAGCTGTGTATGCACCGAACCGCGCCCCAGCAGGCGAGACAGGTTGCTCTCGATGGCCCGCCGCACGTGAGGCACCTGGAGGTAGAACAGCGCCGACCACAGCGGCATGGTGGCGTGCTGCACCGGCCGGGGAATGGTCCTCAGGCCGCCGATCAGGACCCGACGCCAGAACGGCGATTCGAGGTGGGACCTTCGTGCCTGCTCGGGGGTGCTCGGGATTGGGCCGGGATGAGGCGTCACGGGGGGGTCTTTCCTGAAGGGCGCGCGGCGAGCACCAGATAGTCCAGGCCCACCAGCTCCACCAGGCGTTTGCCCGGGCGGCGCAGGTCGGCAGGCAGGCTGATATGGAAGCTGACGGTGTTGGTCCCCTGCTTCCACAGCTTCGCCGGCGTGGGGATGCGGGCCGTGCGCCAGCCGTTGCCCGAGGTCAGACCCGGGAGCCGCGTCCCGTTGACCCTCAGGCTCAGCGAGCGGCCGCCTAGCGCGGGGAGCAGCGCGCGGAATCGCAGCATCAACTGGGAGGAGAACGGTTTGCGGCGCACCTGGAACTGGACGCTGGATCGAGCGCGGTTCATGGCGCACCAGGTCTGGCCCAGGTAGTCGTCGGTGGAGAGCGAGGGGTTGCTCACGCAGCGGCCCCATCCATCCTTCAGCCCGCGACGGTTGGGGGCGAAGTCGGTCCCGGGCACCCAGTACCATCCCACGCCGTTGAGCCGGCTCAGGGTCTCGGGGGTCCATGTCTGATCGGGGTCATCGGCCAGCAGCCGGGCCAGGGGGCGGATCGCCTGCCGGTCTCCCAGGAATCCAATGCCGCCCAGTGCGCGCTGGCGGACCTCGGCGTGCGGATCGTTGCGGGCCCGGTCCAGCAGGTAGGGCAGGATCCGTCGATCCTTGAACCGCGCGCCGATGCGTCCCAGGGCCAGCACGATGCGGGAGCGAAGCTGCAGCTGATGGTTCATGTGCATCAGCGGCGCCAGCGCTCGCCGGTCGCCGACGAAGCCGAGGTAGTGCGCCGCGCGGTTCTGGATCTCCCAGCTGTCACCATACAGCGCCTCGATCAGCGCTGGCGTGGCCAGGGGACTGTCGACGCGTGCCAGCGCGATGGAGGCGCGCATGCGAACCTCGGCCTTGAGCCCGGGATCGGTGACCACGGCGGGCAGCACCAGCCGCGCCGTCTTCTGCTTGATCTCGCCCAGGGCGATGGCCGCCTCGGCGGCCACCAGCGGGTCGTCGTCCCCGGCCGCGATCCACAGCGCCGGCGCCGCCCGGTCGTCCTGCAGCTGGCCCAGCAGCTGGGCTGCCTCCTGTCGCCAGCGAGACTCGGCGACGGAGTCGGTGAGCAGCTGCGTCAGCAGGGGAACGCTGCGGCGGTCGCCGATGCGTCCCAGGTCGATGGCCTCGGGGCGGTTGGCCTCGCGCTGGCCGCCGAGCGCGCGCAGTTGATCGAACCAGCCCTCGAGCAGGCTCTTGAGCCGTGCGGCGTCTCGCGGACGGCGGCCGATGAGGTTGACGCGTTCCGACGGATCGGTCAGCAGATCGTACAGCTCGAAGGTGCTGCGGCGGTAGTCGTTGATCAGCTTCCATCCGCGGAAGCGGACCATCTTCTTGGTGTGCACCTCGGAGAAGGCCGTGCGGTCCGGAGAACCCCGGTCCAGCAGCTCTGGAACCAGCGACGATCCGCGCACCGAGCGTGGCGCCCGGATCCCGAGCATCGACAGGATCGTCGGCACCACGTCCACCAGCTGGGTGGGCGTGTGCACCACCGCGGGCTTTAGCCCGGGGGCGCCGATGAGCAGCGGGACCCGGATCTGCTCCTCGTACAGGCTGGAGCCGTGATAGTTGCCCCCATGCTCCCTGAACTCCTCGCCGTGATCCGCGCTGAGGATGAAGATCGTCGGCCCCTTCAGCAGGGACAGTCCAGCCACCAGACGGCCGATGGCGTGATCGGTGAAGGAGATCTCGGAGTCGTAGCGATCCATCGCGCGCGGGCCGTGGTCGTATTCCGGGTGCCGCCCGTAGGGCTCGTGCACATCGAAGTAGTGCACCCACAGGAACAGTTTGCGTTTGCCCTCCTCGTGGAACCGCTTGATGTAGCTCAGCACCTGCTCCGTGAGCGCCGCCGCGGACCGCAGCTCCGTCTCGGCGTAGGCGAAGCCGAACTTGCGGCCGCCGTACGCCGTGGCGCGCTGGTCGTCGCAGAAGAAGATGCTGGCGTTGTAGAACGCCGCGGTGGTGTAGCCCCGTGCGCCCAGCAGGCGGGCCAGCGTGGGTGGCGCACGTGACAGCAGCGGCAGCGTGGACTTGAGGTAGTCGCCGGTGTGCAGCGACGGGACCGAATAGCAGGTGAGCGGGGCCTGACAGTAGGCCTTGTCGAAACGGACCGTGCGGGCAGCGAGCGCGTCGATGTTGGGGCTCGTCGGCCGGGGGTAGCCATACACCCCGAGGTGGTCCGCCCGCAGGGCATCCACCGTCACGAGCACCACGTTGGCACCCGTCACGCGGAACGACTCGCCCGCCGAAGTGCCGCCTCCAACGAGGCCGCCGTCGAGGAACAGCGGCGCTTCCCCGCCCACGCTCAGCGGGGCGATGGACAGGATGTTGGCCGCCACGGTGGTCTGCTCCAGCGCGACGAAACGCAGGGGCTGGTCCCGGGAGAGCAGGCTTCGGCTCATGGCCCCTGACCCGAGCAGGACGCCGACGCTGACGATGTACAGCGACAGGCGAGCCCATCGCGGCCAGCGGAAGCGGTGGCGAAGACCATGGCCGATGGCCCGTACCGCCAACATGCCGGTCACGAGGTAGGCCAGCAGCAGCGTGTTGTGCAAATAAAGGTAGAGCCGTCGGTACAGATGCGCGTCGGCCAGGATCAACGTCGTCGTCAGGAGCAGCAGCAGCGCACCGGACACCAGGATGGGGGCACGGCGCCGGCTCTGTGCCAGGCGACGGGCGAGGCGCAGGCCGAGCCACAGCACCAGGCCCACCAGCACCGCGCTGGCCAGCGCCAGCGAGAGCTGGATCCATGGCGGCCCCAGCACGCGGGCCGCCCGGTGCCCCTGGGCCAGGCGCTGCACCAGGAGGAACAGACCGGGAGCCGCGGCCAGCGCACCGATGAACCCGGCGAGCCCCAGCTCGCGACCCGCGTGCGAGATCCGTCGGTCAATCCGGCGACCCAGGGCGAGCAGCAGGCCCAGCGCCACGCTGAGGACCAGACCCGCCAGCATGAAGCCCGGGAGGATGGTCCCGCACAGAACCAGGATCAGACGAACTCCACCCTCGGGAGCCGTCAGCGTGCTCAGCTCCACCAGCAAGGCGATCAGCCCGCTGCCCAGACCCGCCAGGATCCCGGCGCGAATGTACGTCAGAGCGCGTCGCACGCGCCACCGATTAGCACGCTGGTCTGCCACCGTAAAGCAGATTACAGGCGACGGCGGCAAACATCACTGGACGGTGGTGGTACAGACCATTACCATTTATGGATTACGACTAGATCGAGGTACTTCATGGAACGCGAGAGGATCTCTCGGGTGGTGATCGGGCGCCTGGTTCTGGGCACCGGATTGTTGTTTGTCGCCGCGGCCTGTGGATCCACGGGCGGGTGTCAGGGATGCACGGCGCAGCCGATTCCGGGCGGCTTCAACCAGCAGCATCGGTTCGACAACGCCATGCAGGTCAGGCTCTCCAGCAGCGGCATCGATTTCATGGAGGCGAACTTCGAGGATCTGGTGAGCACGCTGGTGCCGGGAGGCCTGTCCTTCGACATCCCGCCCAGCGGTTGCTCCACCGATCAGAAGGTCTGTTGCTCGGGTCCGCCCTGCTCGATCAACATGAACATCACCAACGTGACCATCACCCCCACCCCCAAGAGCACGGCCAAGCTGGCGTTGCGCGCCGCGATCAAGACCAGCAACGACATCACGTTCTCGATCAAGTTGCTGTTCTACACCCTGGAGTGCAAGGCCAAGTTCGACACCGGCGCGTCGGGAAAGTCCGACCTCGGGCTCAACGCCGACATCAACCTGGTGGTGGATGCCAACGACAACAACAAGCTGAAGATCAGCCGGGGCACCACGACCCTGGTGGACTTCGACAGCGGCGACATCGACATCTCCGGCGGCTTCGACTGCACCATCGCCAGCTGGTTCAAGAGTCTGTTCAAGAGCACGATCGAGACCCAGCTGATGGGGACGGTGGACGACACGCTGGACGCGATGCTCAAGGATCTGCCCCTGGGTCAGGAGGGGCAGTTCGACATGGCCACCGTGATGTCCGCGTTCTCCCCGCGCACCACCGGAGTGATGGACTACTTCATCTGGACCGGAGGCTACGCCGAGGCCGAGAACGCCGGCATGTCGGTGGGGGTGATGGGCGGGTTCCGCGCCTCGAAGCACAACAACTGCGTACCGGACTGCGAGGCTCCCGGCGCCACGTGCCAGGCGCCGCAGAAGCTCGCCATCCCGCGGTCCCAGGTGTTCCGCGCCAACAACCGGCCCGACGGCCAGCCCTACGACGTGGGGATCGGCGTGCATCGCCAGACGCTCGACGTGGCGGCGTACGCGATGTACGCCAGCGGCGGGCTGTGCCTGGACATCGACACCATGACCGTGTCCCAGCTCTCCAGCGGCCTGTTCGCCCTGCTGGTGCCGTCGCTCAACACGCTCACCGGGGGCAAGAACGTGCCGATGATGCTGGCCATCCGGCCGCGCCAGCCGCCGACGGTGACCCTGGGCAAGGGCACGTATCACAAGGACGCCAGCGGGAACGTCGTGATCGACGATCCGCTGCTGAAGATCAAGGCCAAGGACTTCGCGATCGACGTGTTCGCCATGGTGGACGAGCGGCTGATCCGCATCTTCACCGTGGTGGGTGACCTGGAACTGCCGGTCCTGTTGTTCCCCGACGCCTCGGGCAAGCTGCAGCCGATCCTCGGCGATCTGAGCAAGGCCCTGACCAACGCCACGGTGGAGAACTCCGAGCTGCTCAAGGAGGATCCCGCCACCCTCGCCGGCCTGTTTCCCACGCTCATCGGCCTGGCCGGCGGCTTCCTCGGGAGCGGCTTCCAGCCCATCGATCTGCCGGCGCTGCAGGGGATCCAGCTCGAGCTGGGCGATGGCTCGATCACCACCACGGACACCAACACCGTGCTGGCGATCTTCGCCAAGCTGGCCATGGTCAAGTCCACCAGCGGCACCCTGGGCGACGCCTCCAGCGTGGACACCGACGCCAAGCTCGCGGGGCTGACGGTGCCCGAGACGGTGGGGTTCCAGGTCGGTCCGGCGTTCGCTCCGTTCGGCGGGCCGAGCGTGACCCTCGAGCTCGGCGCCCGGCTGCCTCCCGCCCTGGCGGGCCAGCCGGTGGAGTACAGCTACCGCGTGGACCGGGGCTTCTTCCATCCCTTCTCCGAGGCGCGCCGCGTGGTGGTGCGGGACCCGGTGTTCTGGCTCCAGGGCCACCACAGCGTCGAGGTCATGGCGCGGGTGAAGGGGCAGCCGGCGACGCTGGATCAGACCCCGGTCCGGGTTCCGTTCACCATCGACACCGTGCCGCCGGTGGTGAAGCTGGTGCGCACCGCCACCGGGGTGCGGGTGGAGGTGGAGGACGTGGTCACGGCGCCCGATGCCGTGCAGTTGAGCTGGAGCGTGGACGGCGCGGCGTTTGGCCCCTTCGGCGATGTGCGTCACCTCGACGTGCCGGCCAGCACCGACGTGCGCGTGCAGGCGCGGGACGAGGCGGGGAACGTGGCCCGGGCCGACCTGGTGCTGGGCCAGGTGGTCGTCGGGTCGGGCGAACTGGAGAACCAGGGCGGCTGCAGCGTCGCGCTGTCACCCGCGCCCGCGGGTGGCCTGTTCCTGCTGCTGCTGGCGCTGGCGCTGGTGATCCGGCGCCGAGGGTGGAGATGATGTAACCTCCCTGCATGGAGCAGGGACAGCTTCTCGGTCACAGGTATCGCGTGGGTCCGCTGCTGGGCCAGGGCGCCCAGGGGCAGGTGTACGCGGCGCACGACGAGCTGACCGACGACGAGGTGGTGGTCAAGCAGGTGCACGGCGGCCAGGAGGCGTCGCTGTGCGGGGAGTACCGCCTGCTGAGCCAGCTGCACCACCCGAACATCGTCGGGGTCCGCGATCTGCTCACCGTCGACGAGCAGCCGTTCATGGTCCAGGATCGGGTGCAGGGGCTGGACTTCGTCCGCTGGGCCCGAGGAACCGATCGGCTCGTGGGTGCGGCTCCGCCGGTCTGTGCGCTGACCACCGCCGAGATCGAACGCGCATGTCTGGGGTTCGCGGCGACGTTGCGCGGCCTGCAGTACCTGCACACCCAGGGCGTCGTGCACCGCGACGTCAAGCCCGACAGCCTGCTGGTGGGGCCCGGTCAGATCGGCGTGTTGCCGGCGCTGCGCGTGGTGGATTTCGGCCTGGCGCGCCTGGCGCCGGCGGCGGAGACGGCCGGCACGCTGGAGTATGCGGCTCCCGAGGTGAAGGCCGGTGCGCCCGCCACGGCAGCCTCGGACCTGTTCAGCCTGGGAGTCGTGGTGTACGAGGCAGTCACCGGTGAGCTGCCGCTGTCGCCGGACCGGGGCGACGAGCTGGCGCACGTCCCGGCGCTGCTGCGGGAGATCCTGGCGGATCTGATGCACCCCGAGGCGGCGCATCGCCCGACGGCGGAGCAGCTGCTGCAGAGCCTGGGGCGCCTGCTCTCGCGGTCGCTGCAGCTGTCGGCCGAGGAACTCGCGGGCGACTACTATCCACATGCGCCGCTGGTGGGCCGGGATGCGGCCCTCGCGAGGCTGGAGCAGGGCATGGCGCAGGTGGCGCGGCGGCACGCGCAGCCCTCCGACCGCCCGGTATCTGCCGTCGCGCTTCACCTGTCAGGCATGGGCAAGACCATGGTGCTGCGCCAGGCCTGTGCCCCGGCGCGGCTTGCGGGGCTGGAGGTGGTAACCGCCTCGTCGCTCCACGGGTTGCTCGCTGTGCTGGACGTTCACGGCCCGTGTTCCGACGCCCAGCGGCTGGCCACCGAGCTGGTGGACAGTCTGCTGCAGCGCCTGAAGGCACACCCGGTGCTGCTGGCCCTCGACGGGTGGCGCGACGATGGGCCGGTGGGGCAGGCGTTCCTGGCCCAGCTCACGCGACTGCTGGGGCTGGAGGCCGCATCGACGTTGGTGGTGTGGGCCAACGATCGGCCACCCACCGGGTCGGAGGTGCCGTTCGAGCAGATCACGCTGGAGCCGCTGGATGCGGACCAGCTGGACCAGGTCGTGCGGCGCATGCTGTGGCATCTGCCCCGGAGCGCGTGGAGCGACTGGCCGCTGCAGACGCGGACGGGTGGCGACCCACGGTTGCTGGTGGAGCTGGTGCGGGCCCAGATCGAGGCCGGGCTGCCAGCCGCGGTGGTCGAGGCCCCGCGGCTGGAGTCCCTCGTAAAGCGGCGTCTCGGTGGGTTGACCGACGCACAGCGGGAGCTGCTGGCCATCGTGGCGCACTCACCCGTGCCCATTCCTCCGACGGTGTTGAGCGCGGTGGCGCCCGACCGGGGCCAGCTGCTGGGCCAGCTGCTGGAGCATGGGTTTCTGACGCTGGCCGCGGAGGGTCACGTCGCTGTGGCCAGCGTCTCCCTCGGGCGACAGGCGCGGCACGCGATTCCGGAGGCAGAGCGGCCGCTGCTCCATCAGCGCTTCGCCGATGCCTGGCGTGGAAGTGCGTGGGTTCGCCCGGCCGTGGTGGGGCATCATCTGATCCGCGCCGGAGCGGTGGAGCAGGGTGTCGAGCAGCTGCTGCAGGCGTCGTTTCCCGAGGAGGCGGACCTGGCGCTGGCCGCCGAGCGGCTGCCGCTCGACTCGCCTCAGCGAAAGCAGGTCCAGCGCCGCCGGGCGCGGCAGGCCCGGGCCGGCGGAGACACGGAGCGGGCGATGGAGCTGGCCCGGGACCAGCCGCTGCTGCAGGCCGAGCTGCTGCTGGATGGCGGGCAACCCGTCCCGGCCCTGGAGCTGCTGCACGGCGTCCCCCGGACGCCGCGAGGCACCTTGCTCGCCGCGCGGTGCCACTTCCTGCTGGGTGACTACGCCCGTGCCATCGCCGAGGCGGGGCACGCCAGTCGCGGTTCACAGACGGACGTCGACACGGCGGTGATGCTGGACAACCTCGCGGCGCTGAGCCTGATCTACACTGGCCAGGTGGAGCAGGGCGCTCACCGCGTGCAACACGCGATCCCCCTGGCCCGCCGACTGGACGATCTGGATCCGCTGGCGCGGCTGCTCAACTCGCTGGGCATCGCTCAGCAGCGACTGGGCCGGTTCGAGGAGGCCGAGCGCGCCTACACCGAGTGTCTTGCGCTGTCGCGCCGCATGGGAGATCTGCGGTTCGCCGCCACCAGCGCGTTGAACCTGGGAACGCTCGCTCATCACCGCCTGGAGCTCGCCACCGCGCTGCAGAAGTACGCGGAGGCCAGCGCGCTGGCCCATCGTGCCGGGGCCGGTACGACCCTCGCCCTGGCGCTGGCCAACGAGGGAAACCTGCGCCTGATGCTGGGCGACCTGACAGGGGCCGAGGCGGATCTCGACACCGCGGCAACCATCGCCACCGACGGCGGAGCCGGTGGTGTGCTGGGCCACGTGCAGCTCTATCGCGGGGAGTTGCTGCTGGCGCGCGGCGACGCGGCTGCCGCCGCCGGCTGTCTCGACGAGGCCCGCCGCTGCTTCGACAGCAGCGATACCGCGGGCCAGCTGGCTGCCGATCTGCTGCAGGGTGAAGTGCTGTTGCAGCAGGAGCAGCCGGAGGCGGCGCGATCTCTGGCAGCGCGGTTGTTGCAGCAGATGGCAGCGCAGGAGCCGGAGCGCTGGCGCGCGCATCTGCTGCTGGGGGAGGCCTGTCTGCGCGACGGGCACGGTGTCGATGCGGTGTATCAGCTGGAGCTCGGACTGGCTCACGCCCGTCGCCAGCAGAGCGAGTGGTTCTTCCTGGTCCATGGATTGCTGGCGCGAGCTCACGCGATCCCGGACTCTCAGGAGTCGCCTCCCGTCGCGGGGCCGGGCCCGGAGCGCCAGGGGGACCAGGTGGCGTTCCACGCGCGGGAAGCCGACCGGCTGCTGGAGCAGCTCCGGCAGCGTGTGCCGCTGGAGCACCGTCCGTCGTTCGACGACAGCTGGCGCGTCCAGCGTGTGGTGCGTGCGCTCCAGGGCCTGCCCCGCGGCGCTGCGAGCGATGGACCGTCGGCAGAGCAGCTCAGGCGGCTGCTGGAGATCAACAAGGAGCTCGGCCGGCAGCGTTCGGTGGAGCTGCTGCTGGGGCGGATCCTCGAGGGCGCCATCGACCTCACCGGGGCCGAGCGGGGCTTCGTGTTGATCGACGAGGGGAAGGGCCTGCGGGTGGCGGCGTCGCGCAACATGGACCACGAGTCGGTGCGACGGGGGATGAAGAAGTTCAGCCACACCATCGCGCGCATGGCGATGGACCAGCAGCGACCGGTGGTGGCGGCGGACGCTCAGGACGACGAGCGGTTCGGCGAGCGCCTCAGCATTCACGGGCTGAAGCTGAGAGCCGTGCTGTGCGTTCCCATGCGCGCGGGCGACCACACCCGCGGCGCGCTGTACGTGGACAACCGGTTCCAGGCCGATGCGTTCCAGCCGGGTCACGTGACGCTGATGGAGGCCTTCGCCGACCAGGCCGGGATCGCGCTGGACAGCGCACGGCTGCTGCAGGAGTCGACCGAGCATCGTGAGGCGCTGGCCCGGGCGCGGGATGAGCTGGCGCGGCTCAATCGCCAGCTGGAGGTGCAGGTCTCGCGTCAGGCACAGGAGCTGAGCGAGATCACGGTGCGGCTGCGGAGCCAGGAGGAGGAGCTGGTGCGGCGGTTCAACGCGGCCAACCTGGCCGGTCGCTCCAGGTCCATGCGCGCGCTGTTTCTGCAGATCGACCGCGTGGCGGACGCCAGCGTTCCGGTCTTCATCTGGGGCGAGAGCGGCACGGGCAAGGAGCTGGTGGCCCGTGCGATCCACTACACCGGAAGTCGCGGGGCTCGACCCTTCGTCACGATCAACTGCGGCGCCATTCCGGCCACGTTGCTCGAGAGTGAGCTGTTCGGACACGTGCGCGGCGCGTTCACCGGCGCCCTGCGCGACCGACCCGGCCTGTTCGAGGTGGCGGCCGACGGGACGCTGTTCCTCGACGAGGTGGGCGACATGCCGCTGGATATGCAGGTCAAGCTGCTGCGGGTGTTGCAGGAGGGGACCTTCCGTCGGCTGGGCGAGGAGCGGGAGCGGCGGGCGCGGTGCCGGGTGGTGTCGGCCAGTCTTCACCGGCTGGACGAACTGGTGGCGCAGGGTCGGTTCCGGGAAGACCTGTACTACCGGCTCAACGTGGTGCCGCTCTCCGTACCCCCGTTGCGCGAGCGCCGTGAAGACATCCCAATCCTCGTGGAGCATCTGCTGGCGCGGATGGAGCAGAAGGTGTCGGTCTCACCGGCGGCGCTTGCAGCGCTCGTGGACCATGACTGGCCGGGCAACGTGCGCCAGCTCGAGAACGAGCTCCAGCGAGCCGCCCTGCTGGGTGGGCAGCGAATCGAGCCGGCAGCTCTGTCACCGACCTTGCATGGACAGGTACCAGCCGATTGGGCCCAGGAACAGGTGCCAGCCGATTGGACCCTCCAGCGTGCCCTGGCGGATCATGAGCGACGGCTGATTCAGCAGGCACTGGAGGCCGAGGACGGGAATGTGACGAGAGCCGCTGCACGGCTTGGGATCCATCGGGTGGCCCTCCACCGCAAGCTGCAGAAGCTGGGGTTGAAAGCGAAACGAATCAACTACAATGGCAACGACGTTAGTAACTGAACTGTTACACAGCGCGCCCTAACGTCTTTGATCTACGTTGCTCGATATGGCATTCCGTTTGCTGACCAAGTGGGTGGCACCCGCTGACCAAGTCGGTGGGACCTGTGTGCTCATGCGACGACTTCTCTTCATCGTGGCTTTGATTGGAGGCTGTGAGGGCATCCCACAGCCAGATCCGATCCCAATTGCCACCTTGATTCGGACCACAGGTGCGATGCCCACCATTACCTCGGTGGATGTTGTTGGGCTGCCAGGTGCCGTTGCGGGCGTGGGTCGAGTCACGGTATCCAGCCCTCACCAGACGATAACGGTCGACGCGAGCGCGTCGGGGAGCTTCGCGCTGATCGTGGACGCGGCGGAAAATGACCTGCTGCAGGTCAGGTTCGAGAGCTCCGAGGCTGCAGTTGTCACGGTTCCGCTGTTGCCCATCATGACCGCCCCGCAGCCCGATCCCCTCCACGTTGGTTCGCCCATCACTGCTCCCGTATCGGGTGTGAGCACCATCTTCGGCCAGGGGATCGTGCAGGCGTCGATTCTTGCGGTCAATTTCAGGACAGCCGCGACCAACACCACCGTGGCTGACGCCGCCGGACGATTCTCGCTCACCATCCCGGCTGAGGCAGGCGACGAGGTTCGCGTCTACATCGAAAGCGACCCCCTCTCCTCCGCCTGGGTCCTCACGGTTCCCTGAGCCGAGTGTAACAGCGCAGCTACATAGACGGCCCATCAGCTGTAACGAATTGACTACGCCTTCCTCTACAAGCCATCGAAACATCGAGGCAAGCGCGATCCAAGCGGCTGGCACCCATCCTGCTTTGTATCGGGGCAACCTGAACGAAAACGCGGTTGGCCGCACAACGGAGGGAAGTGAGATGACACGAAATGCACTCGTATTGATGGTTGCGCTTGGCTTGATGGCCTGTGGTGGGAGCGAAGACGTTGAGCAGCGTGGCTTGTACACCAACCCAGGGCCAGTGAAGGCAGATGGCACAAACTCCTGCGTGGGCACCTGCGGGGGACAGGCCCTCGATGGCTGCTGGTGCGACTCACTCTGCGTCGGCTTTGGGGACTGCTGCAGCGACTACGCAACCACATGTGTCACGGCCAAGACCTGCGGCGACCTGACCTGTGGCACCGGATACCACTGTGAAATGAAAGGCATCAATGGCGGGTCCGTCCCCGAAGGCATCAATGGCGGGTCCGTCCCCGTGTGCATCCAGGGGGATGCGATGGACTGCCTGGCCGTGGACTGCGGTGCGGGGTATCACTGCGAGATGAAGGGAATCAACGGGGGGTCTGTCCCCGTGTGCATCATGGACGCGGCAGACTGCACGACCCAGACCTGCCCCACGGGGTACCACTGCGAGATGAAGGGGATCAACGGGGGGTCTGTCCCCGTGTGCATCATGGACGCCGTGATGGTGTGTGGTCCCTGGCTGGGTGGGCAGTGCCCAACCAACAAGGTGTGTGACATCCAGGCCTGCGGCGTCGGCGCCGGGGGTATCTGTATTGAGCAGCCAACGGCCGACTCCTGCATCGACCTGATGTACAAGCCGTTTGAGCCGGTGTGCGGCTGCGACGGCAAGACCTACAACAACGACTGCCTGCGCCAGGCGGCTGGCACCTCGCTGGACCACCAGGGCGCCTGCTGACCACCGCAACGCCACCGCTGGATTTCTTGCCCGGGATCGAGGGCGTCACTATCGTGGGCGGATGGACAAGCGACAGCTGGTCGAACAGCTGAGTGAGCAGTTGCGCAGCACCGCGAAGGTCGCTGCCGAGGCGAAGGAGAGCGCGGCGCACGAGGCGCGGTTTGGCGCCACACCGGCGGAGAAGCGGATGGATGCGCGCGTGGCCCTGGAGTACGCGAACCTGGCCCAGGCCCAGGGGCGTCGGGAGCGCAGGGCCCTGGGCGAGCTCGAGGTGCTGGCCCGCTTCTCCCCGGGCAGGTTCTCCGAACAGGCTCCCATCGCCGCGGGCGCGATCGTCGAGGTGGAGGACGAGGAGAGCGGTCAGGGGCGTACGTTCTTCCTCGCGCCGGTGGGTGCCGGGATCACGCTCACGGGACCCGGTGGCGATGGGCAGCTGTCGGTGGTCACGCCGGCATCCCCCATCGGCAGGGCGGTACTGGGGCGTCGCGTGGGGGACGTGATCGAGGTGACGGTCAAGGACGAGACGCGCGAGTGGACGATCACCTACGTCGGGTGAGCTGCCGACGCTTCACCGCTCCCTGTTGCTCAGCCCGCCTGCTCCCTGCTGCTCCAGTTCCGATTCGCTGATTCAAAGTGAGCCGCTGGCAGTAGCCCGTTCCTGGGGGATCTGGGGCGGTTTGTGCAGATCGGAGGAGGGCGGCTGGTCGTGCACAAATTCGCAGGGGCCTCGGGTTTCGGTCACGAGTTCGTGCCCGGGGCTCGGGACTTGGTCATCGGAGCGCGGCCTGCGAGCGGGATCGCGCGCACGTTGACGGCAACCGCGTGTGACAGAAGTCGGTGGGTGAGGGTCCACCAAGGCCGGGGTGTCACGCCGGGTGCTACACCTCGAGCGAGGTGGCACCTCCCCCACGGACATCTGTAGCCCGCGATGCGACACACTGGCCCGGGGGCCGCCTCACCCCTCGAGTTGTGTCACCGGAGTGGCTGCCAGCGCCCACCCAGGTCCCCGCGTCACCCGTCGCGCAACCACCTTGAGCACGGTGGAGTCGAGACGACGCTGCTGTGGGAGGCCAGTAGCCCTCGGCGGGCAATAATCAGGCCCGAGATGGCGCACCACCCCATGGCCTCGCGAACTTGGATCGTTGCTGGGGTGGTCAGGGACAGTCCGCCGCCCCCGCCGCCCGCGATCGACCCGCTGGCGGGCCCTGCTGCTCCTGCTGCTCAGCCCGCCTTGCCGCCTGTTCCGAATGCTGATACCGTTTTTGCTGCAAAGATCAAGCGAGGGCGCGCATGTCTGAGTGGACTGTGGAGCAGCTCAAGCCGGTGGCGCACATCCTGGTGGGTGCGGCTCATGCCGACGGACAGGTGCAGCTGGAAGAGGAGTCCATCATCCTGCAGCTGCTGGCGGGGCTGCTGGGCCGCGACGAGCTCCCCGACGAGCTCATCGCCCATCTGGGCCGATTCGACCCCGAACGTTTCGACCTGCCCGGGACCTGCAAGGCGCTCGAGCTGGACGGCCCCGACGATCGCCACCAGCTGCTCCAGCTCGTGGCGCAGGTGACCGAGGTGGACGACGTGCACGATCTCGACGAGAGCCACTACATCCTGCAGGTGGCCCGCGCGATCAACGCCGTGCCTGAGGAGTACGAGGACCTCACCTTCGACGCGACCTACGGCGAGGTCCCGCCCCTGCCGCGTTCCTGAGCCGGCAGCGCCCGCTCCAGCAGCCCCTCCCCGAACCGCTCCCAGAGCCCGAGGTGCACCAGGTGCACGTAGCCGATGTGGCAGCGGCAGCTGGCCGCGGTGCAGGCCCGAGGCTCGGGGTGCAGCGCCAGCTCGCCGTCGTACAGCTGCCCCAGCACCTCGTCGACAAACGGGCAGCGGCGCACCGTGCCCTCGCCGTCCACGGCCACGACGTCGTGCCCCGTGCGGCAGGTCCGGCCGAGGCTGGCCTGGGGCCGCAGGTTGAGCTCGAACAGCGGGTCCACGGCGCACAGGCGGCGGAGCTCGTCGGGGCGATAGTAGTCGGGGTCGTCCTTGAAGGCGTTGACCCAGACGTAGACCGCGTCGGACAGCTCGCCGCGCAGCGTCTCCAGCAGATCCAGGTGCTCCCGCAGCCCCACCATCCCCACGCTGAACGAGATGCCCCGGCGCTGCAGCTCGAGACAGCGCTCGACGAAGCGCGAGAGCGGCTGGTGCGCCGGGTGGTAGGTGGCCCAGACGCCCACGCGCCGCGGATCGCACGCGTCGAGCCAGTGCAGCGCCCCGGAGAGGTTGGTCTGGATCGCCACGCGCCGGATGTGGGGCAGCCGGGACAGCTGCACCATGGCCTGCTGGTAGTGCTCGTGGATCAGCCCCTCGCCCCAGGGCGTGAACAGCACGCGGGTCACTGGTTTCATGTTTCGCGCGCTCAGCTCCGCACTCCGAGTGAGGCTCCTCCGCTTCGCGCGCGGAGATTGGGAGCCTTGTTCGCCGATCCACGCCACCAGCCGCTGGAGCGCCTGCCGGTCCCGGGCCAGCTCGGCGGGGGTGTGCGGTCGCTTGCCGAACGGGCAGTAGGTGCAGTCGTAGTTGCAGCTCTGCAGCGGGCCGCGGTAGAGCAGCGTGAGGCTCATCGCAGGTGGTAGCTGTCGATCAGCTGCTGCACCCGCGCGGAATGCAGCCAGGGGCCGATCATGTCCGAGCGCTCCAGGCCGGCCTCGGTCAGGCGCAGGCGCTCCCCGTCAAGCCGGGCCAGCTCCAGCGCCTGCAGCTCTCGCAGCTCGGGCAGCTGGTCCCACGCCTCGCCGCCGAACCGCTGGCGATACTGCCCGAGGTCCATGCCCTCGGCCTGCAGCAGCGACAGCAGCACGTGCCGCCTCCGGCGATCCTCCTCGTCGAGGTGGATCCCGTGCTGCGCCTCGGAAAACGAGCGATCGGAGCGGGCGATGTAGGCCTCGATCAGCTCCTCCACCGCGCCGGGGCTCACGGCCCACTCGGTGGAGTAGTGCAGCCGCTCGGTGTAGGACCGGGCGCCGCAGGCCAGGCCCACCATCCCGTCGTCCTGACAGCTATATCTCGTGCCAGGGCTCGCGTCGCGATCCGTTTCTTCGCGCCGAAACATACGCATGGAGTGCTGGCGGTAGCCCGCCGCCAGCAGCCGCCGGCGTCCGGTGCGGTACAGCGCCAGCCGCTGGGCGTTCCAGCACTCCCGAGCCGCCGCCGGGTGGGCGCCGAGCTGGGTCAGCGGGCGCACGTACAGCGGGTAGAGGAACACCTCCCGCGGCTGGTGTCGCAGCGTCTGGTCCAGCGACGCCTCGAGGCAGCGTTCGTCCTGACCCTCGATGCCGTAGATCAAATCGACGTTGAGCGTGGGGAAGCCCAGCTCCTGCACCCGGTCCAGCACGGCGTGCACGGTGGCGGGGGACTGCTGGCGGCGCAGCGCGCGCAGCTCGCCCTCGTGGAAGCTCTGTACCCCGACGCTGATGCGGTCGATGCCGCGGCGGCGCAGGAGCTGGAGCCGGTCGGCGCTGGCGGTCTCGGGCGAGACCTCCACGCAGGAGGGGATGGCCTCGAGGTCGGCGCCCATGATGCGCTGGGCCACGTCCAGGCAGCGCGCCAGCTGGTCCAGCCCCAGCGTCGTCGGCGTGCCGCCCCCCATGGCGAAGCGGGCGAAGCGCGCGGACCCCAGCGCGTCCCGTGTGACGCGGGCCTGCCGCTCCAGGGTGTCGATGAAGCGCCCCACCTGCTCCGGGGCCGGCCGGCGCTTGTTGGAGAACAGGTTGCAGTAGCCGCAGCGCACGGCGCAGAACGGGACGTGGATGTAGAGGAACAGGCCGTCCCGTCGCTCGCCGCTCCACAGTGGCTGAAGCGGCACGGGCGGCTCCAGCCGTCGATGCGCGGTCTTGTGCGGGTAGGAGTAGAGGTAGCTCACGTAGGGCGAGCCCTGGAGCAGCTCGCGCAGCCGCTGGCCGCGGGGCGTGGGTCCCGGGAGGGGGGAGCGGAGTGTCGTCACCGTCTCTCCAGCATGAAGTGCGCATAGGGTACCGTCCAGACCACGGGGTGCGCCAGCCGGTGGCCAGTGAAGCCGTCCTCGCCGTAGGCCGTGCCGTGGTCCGACAGCACGATGCAGAAGGTGGGACCGCGTTGCTGGAGCGCATCGAATAGCGGCGCGAGCCGGGCGTCCACGTACTGCAGCGCGGCGGCGTGCGACGCCAGGCAGTCGGCCTCGCAGCCGTCGAGGTAGAACCGGTTGGGCTGGTGCAGGGCCGAGACGTTGAGGAACAGAAACAGCCGCTGGTCTGGCGGGAGCCGCTGCAGCAGCTGCAGCGCCAGCTGCACCTGGTTCTCGGTGGAGTCGGGATCCGTGACCCCCAGCGCCGGTGACCAGTGGCTCTCGGAAAACAGGCCGGGCAGCGCACGCCCCAGCGCGTTCTGCTTGTTGAAGAACCCCACGCCGCCGATGCACGCCGTGTGGTAGCCCCGCGCCGCCAGCCCGCTCACGATGTCCGGGCCGTCGAGCACGCAGGTGTCGGCGGCGGTGGTCTCGCTGCCTTCGAAGCGCAGCGCGAACAGCCGCGGGTCCCGACCGGGACGCGCGAGGAGCGGAGGAGCCTCCCCGGAGTGCGGAGCGGAGCGCGCAAGATGAGACCGCGCGGGAGTGGGGAGGAAGCCGGCGAAGAACGCCGCGTGGGCCGCGTAGGTGAAGCTGCCGGGGGTGTGGCGCTCCTCCCAGCCCCCGGGTGGGAGTCGGCGCGCCAGTTCCGGGGTGCGGCCCTCGCGCCACAGCCGCGTGGCGACGTCGAAGCGCAGGGTGTCCAGCGTCACCAGCAGCAGATCGCAGCGCCCGACGATGTGGTTCATGTTCAGCGTCACGCCAGCACCCGCTCCAGCTCCAGCACGCTCTGCACCGCGACGTCGGGTGGCGCGACGCCCGGCGGAAAGCGGCGGCCGTGGGCGATCCAGCACGTGGGCAAGCCCACCGCGTGCGCGCCGGCGATGTCCCGCAGCGGATCGTCCCCCACGAACAGCGCCTCGGCGGCGACCAGCTCCAGCTGCTCCAGCACCGCGCGGAATAGCCGCGGGTCGGGCTTCTCCAGCCCCAGCGCCTCGGAGATGAACACCCGGGGCAGCAGCGGCTCGAGGCCGGCTCGCTGCAGCTTTTCGCGCTGACGGCTGATGCTCCCGTTGGTCACCACGGCCAGACGGTAGCGCCGACCGAGGCGTTGCACCAGCGCCACCACCTCCGGGTCCGGGGTCACGGCCCGGGTCAGGCCGGAGGCGAAGTCGTGCCACACCTCGCCCGGGGTCATCCCCAGCCCGGGGAAGCGGTCGGCCACCAGGCGGCAGAACTCGGGCTGCGGGCGGGCGCCCCGATGGTCCAGCTCGTGCATCGCCTGCAGCGCGGCTGCGTCGGGCAGCTCCGCCGGAAACCGCATGGCCAGCTGCTCCAGGTAGCGCTGGAAGGCGGCCCCGCGGTGGATCAGTGTGCTGTCCAGATCGAACAGCATCGCCCGGGGCGTCACGCTGCTTCCTCCTCGTGGCGGACGATCAGTCGGGGATGATGAATCCGACCCTCGCCAGTCCGTTGTGGTTGAACGCCGTCGCCTGGTGGTACTTCGGTGCGATCCGGATCTTCCCCGACGCATCGATGTAACCCCAGAGCCAGCCCCGGGGGCCGGTCTTCATCACCGGCGTCAGCTCGCGGGAGAACGCGCCCACGTCCTGATACTCGGCCCGGATCACCAGTTTGCCCCGGGTGTCGACGAAGCCCCAGTGGGGCGTGTCCTGGGTCAGCTCGCCGCTCTTCGTTCGCCCGCCCGTGACCCCGGTGCACACCGCCGCGCGCCCCTCGGAGAAGGAGCGGGCGTCGACGTAGGTCGGCTTGACGATCACCGCGCCGGTCCTGTCGACGTAGCCCCACTTGCCCCCGACCAGCACGGCCGCGAACCCGCCGGCAAACTCGAGCGCCGCGTCGTAGGCCGGTTTGATCACCAGCGCACCCTTGTGGTCGACGAAGCCCCATCGATCGTCCACCCGGACCGGGGCCAGGCCCTGGGAGAACGAGCGGACATCCTGGAACGCGAACGGGATCTTGCGCTTTCCGCGCGGGTCGATGAACCCGGCCCGCTCCCCGAGCTTGACCGCGGCCAGCCCCTCGGAGAAGGACAGCGCCGAGTCGTACACCGGCTTGATCACGAGCTTGCCGCGAGGGTTGACGAAGCCGTATCGGCCACCCACGGCGATCTCGTGGTGTGCACCCCGCGCCGGCTCCCAGGACTTGACCACCTCCACCACCGCGAGCCTGTCGACGAAGGGGCCCGCGTGGCCGTACTGGCGAGGGATGACGTACGTCCCCGAACGGTCGTGGTAACCCCAGCGGGCGGCGGGTGGGCCGCCCGTCGATGGAACCAGCCCCTCCCTGGGGTAGACCACCTGGAGCTCCTCATTCACCCGCTGGACGGGTTTGCCGGTGCGATCGATGTAGCTCCAGGAGATGTTCGGCAGCTTCTTGGCGGCGCACATGCCCCCGAGCACCAGGAGCGCCGTGGCGACGAGGGTTCCACGCGTGATGGTCATTGCAGAACGGTAGGGTCGAGCGATCGGACTGTCAACACACGTGGGGCCACCCTGGGCCACCCTCGGAACCCCTGGTCGGGGGCCGACCTGCCGGGCTGTTCCAGGCGAACACCCTCCTGGTCCCAGCAAACCGTGCTGGCGTTTGCATCGATGACGAAGCCATCCACATTCCTAGGCCCATCTTGATCACCCCCTTGCTCTGATGTCTGTCAGCTATTTGTTTTGTTTGAGGAAATCGGTTTCGCCTGGATTTGTGTAGATACGAAAGCTGCTGTGCGCGAAGAGGTAATGAGGCTGCAATGC
>Ga0210044_10003896_pt1 | contig 21149 bp, 12 predicted proteins | sample CryGey13umfilter_2_FD_183959 | JGI IMG/M metagenome (GOLD analysis project Ga0210044, IMG submission 183959) | Groundwater microbial communities from aquifer in Utah, USA - Crystal Geyser 4/9/14 3 um filter (SPAdes) (version 2) | ecosystem: Environmental > Aquatic > Deep subsurface >... | reverse complement strand
ATCTGTAGCAGTCAATGCGACCCAACAAGTTGGAAAGTTGGGTGTGACCCCAGTCACCGTCACCTTGGAAAGTTGGGTGTGACCCCAGTCACCCGACGCCGAACCCCAGCTCCCGCCGCACCCGGAAGTACGCCGGCGACACGCTGTAGCTCACCAGCTCGCGCACCTTGTCGCTGGCGGGCATGGTGCCGAACAGCGCCGGCTCGTTGCGGATCGTCGCCGCCGCCAGCTCCAGGTCGTCGCACAGGATGAAGCCCACCCGGTTGGCCACCAGCGCCACCTGGGTCCACCACAGGTTGAGGTCCAGCACCGCGGGATCATGCACCAGCGGCTGGCTCAGCTCACGCAGGCGCGGCACCAGGTCGGGGTGGCTCTGCGCCGGTCCGGCGAGCTGCTGCGCCAGCTGCTCCACCTCCCGGGCCTCGGCGGATGGCGGCAGCTGCACCCCGGCCAGCGACATCGAGGCCAGCAGCACCAGCCTGAGCTGCGTCGGCGACGGGAACAGCCGGCACACGATGTACTCCGGACGGAAGTAGGTCAGCTGCTGGCCGAGGAGGAAGGCCAGCTCCTTCGGCTTACCCGCCGCCACGGCCATCAGCGACGGGCCCACCACCAGCGAGGGTGAGTCGGTGGTGTTGGCCACCATCAGCGGGGCCGACTGGTCGCTCTTGCTGTACAGGTCGGCCGGGATGCCGCCCACCACCTGCGTCACGTAGTGGAACATCTCCACCAGCGGATCGCCGGTGTTGGTCTTGATCCGCTCCCGCCGCTTGAGGCCGAAGTTCTTCGCCGGGCGGGCCTGCAGCTCCATCAGCATCGGGGCCAGGGCCGCCACCAGGCGGTCGATGTGACGCTGGGGTCCGGGCTGCAGCACGCACTCGCTCCACAATGCATCGCCCAGGCCGGTCCGTGGACGACGGGGTGCTGGACGCAGGTGCTGTTGATACAGGCGGGAGGCCTGCTCCTCGGCGCGACCGAGGAAGCACAGCGTACGGGCCAGGCACCACGCCTCGTCGAGCTGTCCGGCCAGCGTGAACAGTCGATGCAGGGCGACGAAGGACTCCATCCGCAGCGGGTCGTGGGCCACCAGCGTCTGGTGCTCGACGATGGCGCGCGCCCACGGGTGTGCTCCACTCCGTGCTCGAGAGTGGCTCCCCTGCTCCGCGCACGGGGCGTGCGCCACCCCGCCCCGCTCGTACAGCTCGGCCAGGATCACGTGCCGCTCCATGTTGTGGGGCTGCAGGTGCGCCGCGCTCTCGAAAGCCGCGATGGCCTCGGGCAGCTGCCGCAGCCGCGTGCGATAGACCTCGCCCAGGTTGTGCCACAGCGTGCCCAGGAGCTCGGCGCTGTCGCGCTGCGGGTCCTGCGCCGCGGGGGTGCCGCTCTCCGACACGCGCAGGATCATCCGGCGGTAGTGGCGCTCCAGCGCGCTCCAGTCCCGGGCCGCGGTGCACATGCGGTCCACCGCCTCGAACGCCTTGAGCTGGTTCACGTCGCAGTCCAGCGCCGCGTTGAACAGCTCCAGCGCCTGGTCCGGCCGATCCAGCTGCTCGCGGCAGATCACCGCCGCGGTGTAGAAGAACTTGGCCCGGATCTCGGCCCGCTGCTCCAGCCGCGTCAGACGCAGCACCACCTCCAGCGCCTCGGTCCAGCGCTGCGTGCCGATGAGCAGGTCCAGCAGCTGGTTGAGGAACACGCGGTCGTCGGGCCGCAGCGCCGCCGCGGCCTGGAACGCCTCCACCGCCGCCGCCGTGTTGTCCAGATGGTCGCGGTACAGCTCGCCGCAGTCCCGCAGCAGCTCGAACTGCTCCTGCGGCGTGGCCTGCACCATGAGCCGGGTCTTGGCCCGCGTCACCCCGTCCCAGCTCTGCAGCGCCGTCTGCAGCTCGATCACCGCCTGGAGCGATGGCCGGTGGGACGGGTTCTCCTCCAGCGCCTTGTCGAAGAAGTTGAGCGCCTTGCGCCGCTCGCCCTGGCTGGCCTTGATGTGCCCCAGCCGGTGGAACACCGAGACCACCTCCTCGGGACCGAGCTCCTCGCGGTGGTGCACCAGGATCGTCTGGTACGTCTTGAACGCCTCGTGCCACGCCTCCGTCTGCAGCTGCAGCGCGCCCAGCGCCTGCAGCGTCGGCAGGTGCAGCACGTCGATGCCGCGCGCCTCCTGGTAGCAGCGGATCGCCTTGTCCACCCGGTCCAGCTCGGTGGCCGTGCGGCCGAGCATGGTCAGCACCTCGTGCCGCGAGATGCCCTCGCCGCGCTGGTCCACCTTGCGCGCCAGCATGTCCAGCACCGGCTCCAGCCGGCCCCATCTCCGCTTCCGGAAGTAGATCCGCGCCAGCGGCACGCCGGCCCGAACGTGGTCCGGATCGATCTGTAGCGTGCGAGCCAGCAGCTCCACCGCCCGCTGCTCCTGGTCCAGCCGCTCGAGGCAGATCATCCCCGCCTCGTACAGCAGCCGCGCCTTCTCGGCCGGCTTGTCGGTGCAGGGCTCGGCGCGCACCATGATCTCGGCCGCCCGCTCCCACTGCTCACGCACGGTGAAGATCTCGGACAGCCGGAGCATGCTCTCGAGGCTGGTCGGGGCCACGCGCAGCACCTGCTCGAAGTAGGCCTCCGCCTGATCGAGCTGCTCCAGGTGGACGTGGTTGATGCGGCCCAGGCGCAGCAGCACGTCGCTCAGCGCCGCCGGATCTTCGGTGAGCAGGGGCACCAGCCGCGAGAGCGCTGTCATCGCCGCGGGGAAGCGCGAGAGCTTCTCGTACAGCCGGGCCAGCGCCGTCAGCGCCTGCGGCTGCCGGCCATCCAGCGCCAGCACATCCTCGTGCACCGCGATGGCCTGCTCGGGCTCCAGCCGCGTGACCTCGTACACCTCGGCCAGCGCCAGCAGCAGCCGCGCCTTCTCGGCCGGCCGCGTGACGACATCGGCGTGCCGCCGCAGCACCTCCACCAGGCGCTGGTGGTCGCCGGTCATGCGGCACAGCCGCTCCAGCTCCAGGTGCGCCTCGCTGTCCGCGGGGGCCAGGGCCAGCAGCTTCTCCAGACAGGCCATCGCGCGCGCCGGCTGCTGCAGCTGCTCCTGCCACCCCGCCGCGATGCGCCGGTACATCGCGATCCGCTCCGCGTCGGAGTCGCTGGAGCAGTCCAGCTGACGCTCCACCACGTCGAGGTAGGCCTCCGACTGGTCGGTCTGATCGTACAGCGTCTGCAGCGCGCCCATGGCCTCCGCGTTGTCGGGCTCCAGCGCCAGCGCCCGGCGATAGGCCTGCAGCGCCGGCTCCGGCCGCTGCAGCTGCTGCTGCAGCACCTCCCCGATCTGGCACTGGATCGCGGCCTCCCGCTCGGGCTCCAGCTCGACCTGGCGCCGCAGCACCTCCACCAGCGGCTCCCACATGCCGCAGGCGAGGTACAGCGCCTCCAGCGCGCAGAGCGCCACGATGTGGCCCGGATCGATCTGCTGCACCTTGCGGAAGGTGGCGATGGCCTGGCCCGGGTGGCCCAGGCGTGACTGCAGCTCGGCCATGGAGCACAGGATCTGCACCACGCGCTCACCGTCCCGCTCCAGCTCGGCGTGACGCTTGAGCAGCGGCACCAGATCGACCCACCGCGCCGAACGACGGTAGCACTCCTGCAGCACCTCCAGCGCCGGGATCGACTCGGGATCCATGCGCAGCGCGTCGTGCAGCAGGCTCACCGCCCGATCCAGCTGCCCCAGCTCCAGGCCGACGCACCGACCCATGGAGACCAGCAGCCCGACCTTCACCGGTGCCGACTGCGTCTTCTGCACCACCTCGTCGTACACCGCGAGCAGTTCCTCCCAGCGGCCGATACTCCCCGCCAGGCGCTCGAGGTTGGAGGTCGTGATCTCGTTCTGCGGGTCCTGGCGCAGCGCCGACTGCCACACGGTGAACGCCTGGTCCGCGCGGTTCAGCTGCTCCTCGTACACCACCGCGGCTTCCTGCAGCAGCTTCACCGCCTGTCGCGGGTTGTCCACCGTCTCGAGCCAGCTGAAGATCTGCGTCAGCAGCTCGTCGAACTCGCCCTGCAGCCGGTGGATCGCGCACAGCTCCTGGTGCGCCACCTCGCTGTCCGGCTGCAGCTTCAACACCCGGCGGTAGGTCTCCATCGCCCGCTGCGAATGCCCCAGCCCGTCGCGCCACACCGTCGCCTGGCGCAGCAGCAGCTCGACCTGCTGCTCGCCGTCGTCGGTCTGCTGCAGCCTGCGCTCCAGGATCTCGACGCACTCCTCCCACCGCGCCTCGGCGCTGAGCAGCGACTCCAGGGCCTGCAGCGCCTTGTCGTCCTCGGGGCTCAGCTCCAGCACCCGCTGCCAGGCCTCGACCGCGGCGTCCGTGCGTCGCAGGTACTCGCTCTCGACCCGCGCCACCTGGCGGTACAGCCCCACCAGCAGCTCCGGCTCCCGGCCCTGGCGCGCGGCGATCTCGATCAGCCGCTGCAGGGTCTCGCGCAGCTCGGGCCAGGCCTGCAACCCGCCGTACAGGTCAGACAGCGCCAGCAGCGCCTGCACGTTCTCCGGCTCGCTCTGCAGCACCTGCTGCCAGCTCTGCAACGCCCGCCCGCGATCCGCCAGTCGGTCGCCCAGGATGCGGCCCCGCTTCTCGAACAGCCGCTGGCGCGTGGCGGGATCGCGCTCCATGCGCGCCTGCCGCTCCAGGACCTGGGCCAGTTCCTCCCAGCGCTCCATGGACTCGAAGCGCCGGGCCATCTCCGACAGCAGCTCCGGGTCGTCCCCGCCCGTCTGCAGCACGCGCTGCCACAGCTCGCGCGACCGCACGCGATCGCCCATCGTGTCGTCGCAGATGCGGACCATGCGCACCAGATAGCCCACCCGCTGGCCGTCGTCGGCGGCGATGGCTGCCATGCGCTCGAGGATCGCCAGCAGATCGAGCCAGCGCTCCTGGCGCAGATAGATCTGCTCCAGCGCCTCCAGCGCCGGGCGATTGGACCGGTCCTCGTGCAGCACCTTGCGGTAGCACCCCGCCGCCAGATTGCCCTCGCCCTGCTCCACCTCGTACAGGTAGCCCAGCCGCAGCCGCAGCTCCGTGCGCTCCTCCACGGTGTCGGCCAGATCGATGCGCTGGCGCAGGACCTTCACCAGCTCCGCCTGCCGTCCGGTGCGGATGTAGAACGCCTCCAGCGCCGCGAGGATCTCGCCGCTCTGCCGATCCCGCTGCCACAGGGCGAGGTACAGCCGCTCCGCCTTCTCCGGCTGCTCCAGCTGCTCTAGCTGCACCCGCGCCTCGCGCAGCTGCACCCGCCGCGAGGCCCCCGGATCCAGCTTGCCGCGCACGGTGCCGTAGACCTGCACCACGCGCTCCCAGCCCCCCGCCCCCCCGGAGGAGCCCAAAGACAGGCCCGCCAGGCGCTCCAGCTCGTCGCACGCGGCGTCAACGAAGGGGTAGCCGGCCAGCACCTGGGCCCACCAGCGGAAGGCGCGCTCACCGTCGGCCAGCCGGTGCTCGTAGACCTCGCCCACGAGCTGGATCGCCAGCAGCCGCAGCCGCGGATCGGACAGCCGATCCAGCTGGTGCTTGAGGATCTGGATCAGGCGCTCCCACTGGGCCGGCGCCAGCGCGGCGGCCTCGGCGTCGGCGTCGCTCTCCGCGGGGTTTATCGCGCGGGGCAGCAGCGACTCCAGGCTGTCGGGGTCCACCTCGAGCAGGTGGCTGAACCTGGCCAGCGCGCTGGTGCGTCGGGTCATGGTGTCACGCTAGTTGCCCTGTTCGACGCCGGGCGGCGCGCCCATCCGGGAGTGCAGCACCACCAGGAAATCGCTCTGCGACGTGCCGAAGTGCGCTGGCACGTTGCACACGTCGGTCATGGTCCGTTGGATGAGCGGCAGCCCGCGGCCGATCTGATCCACCAGCCCGAGGGACCGGGCAGCCGCGGCGAGGATCGGATTGCGCGGAAAGGACACGCCGCCGTGCTGCGCCAGGTGCTCCAGCGACAGCTGCACCGGCATCCCCCCCGGGTTCCATACCTCCAGCCGGTCGGTGTAGATCCGCACGGCCGGCCGGCCAGCCAGCCGGTAGTCGCGGTGGATCAGCGCGTTGAGGATCGCCTCGCGCACGGCGATCTCCGGATACTCCTGCTCCGAGTCGGCAGGGTTGACCAGGTCCGCGACATACTGCGTGTGCTCGCGCACGAAGGCCAGCGCCTGGTCCAGCAGCGATGGGAGGTTACCCTCGGCGTCCAGCCGGTCCGCCAGCGGATCCGAGATCCGCGTGCCGTTGATCCGCACCACGGCCAGCCCCCACTCCGGGTGCTGCAGCTGGGGCTGGGTCCCGAACAGCACCATGCCCGCCACCGTCGGCACCGACCGCCCGCCGGCGCTGGACAGCATCCCGAAGCTGGCCGCCAGCTGCTCCGCGGGCCGGCGCTCCAGCATCTGGGGCGCCCGTCGCCTGAGGAAGCCCTGCAGCCGCTCCTGATCAAGATCCTCGTAGTCGGCGCCCGGCACCGGGCTGTGCTCGTAGCCCACGGGCGAGGGAGGGAGGGTGGCGGCCATCGCGGCATTATCTCCCCACCGGTCCGGGGACGCAGCACCAAACTTGGTGGCCCGGTGCGGACGCACCACAAACAGGTCTCCCCGGGCAAACGGCGTATACTGAAGACAGTGCGGCTCGTCTGCGACAGGTGCGGCGCGAGGTTTCGAATCTCGGACGACCTCGTGCGCGGCAAGGCCCTCACCGTCCGTTGCCGGGGCTGCGCGGCGGTGCTCGAGGTCAACGCGGGGCCCACGCCGCCGACCCGCGAGCTGTCCAGCGAGGCGAGGTCCGCGGGCCCTCCTCCCCTGACACGTCCCCTCCGCGCAAGGCGCGTGACGTTGCCCCTGCTCGACCCGCGGGAGGACCCCGACACGGAGTGGTATCTGGCGGTGCAGGACACCGACGTCGGCCCCATGAGCCTGACCGAGCTCCGCTTGCGGGTCCAGCGAGGCGAGGTGAGCGCCACCGATGTGGTGTGGCGCAACGGGCTGCGCGGCTGGGAGACGGTGGGTCGCCTGCCCGAGGTCGCCGTCGCCCTGGGCACGCGGCCACCACGCCGGCGGACGCTCCCCCCGGCGCTGCCTGTCTTTCGGCGACCGACAGCAGAGTCTTGTTTCGCGCGCTCCGCTCCGCTCTCGAGCGAGGCTCCCCCCCGGAGGGGCCCGGGGACAGGCCCGCTCCGCGCGTCGCAGCCGCAGCTGACGGTGATCCACGGCGGACAGGCGGCCGCGCTGGCGCCGCGGATGGAGCCTCGGTCCGATCCGGCGTCCCTGACCGCGCCCGCGCCGCAACCCCGCACGCTGTCACGCTGGCCCGCCCTGTCCATGGTCGCCGGCGGCATCGCCCTGGTGCTCGCCTCGGGCGTGATCGTCGCGCGCTGGACCCGCGCGCATGACGACGACGCCGTCACCGCGCCCCCGTACCGGCTGCCCACGCCGCCGCCCGCGCAGCTGCAGATCCCGATGCAGCCGGAGCCGCTGCTACCCGAGGATGTGGAGGCGGAGCATCCGGGGATCGAGATCGAGGTGCCTCGACGGCCGGCACACCCCCGCGCGCGGAGCGAGGTGGAGCACACGCGTGGGCGCGCGACCCCGGCGGCGCCCGACGCCGGTCGTCCTGCCGTGAACCGCAACTTCGGTGCGACCATGGCGGCGCGCATCCTGCGACGCAACCGCAGCTCCCTCGCCGCGTGCGAACGCCTCGCCAATCGCCGGGGCGACCGCCTGGGCGGCACACGCGCCTGGTTCACGGTGCAGGTGGACGTCGCTGACGTGTCCCGCGTGACGGTGGAGGGCGAGGGGCTCAGCCCGGCGCTGCTGTCGTGCTACCGCTCCATGTCGGCGAACTGGATCGTCCCGCGCATCAGCCGCCCCTACGCCGTGACGTTCCAGCACGTCCACGGCAGCTGAGGCGTCGGCGACGGTTTAGCGGTGGGTGTCGATCTTGACCGTCGCCCGCCGGAAGGTGACCTCGCGACTGCCATAGTGGTTGAGGGTCGACATGTCGCCCAAACGGCGTGTGTGTACGAGGTCAGGGACTTGAGCACCGCGGTGTTTTTGCCCATGCGTGGGTCGCTGCGCGTCACGGGAATCGATATGCCGTTGACCGTGATCTGCGTCCCCACCGGGCGGTTCGCGACTACCTGGTATCGATTCAGCTTCTTGCTGCTGACCCGATGATCCTTGTCGATCACCAGCTTCGTGCGCTGGACCAACGTGGCGTCGCCCTTGCTGACACTCACGCTCCCACGACCTACCAGCTGGCGGAACCCGTCATATCCAAAGAACGGCCGCTTCGCCTCCCGCCGCACCGACATGTGCAGCGGGTTCGGAGACGAGATCGTGAAGGCACCCTTCTGCTCCTTGGTCCCCTTGAGCCACAGCCGGCTACGTCCTGTCGAGTAGACGTCGAATTGCCCGACGATCTTGTTGATCGAGTCCGCCAACACCTTGTCTGCCGACGGCGCCGGTCGACTGTTGTTGACCACGGTCATCTGCGCGGCAGCTGTGAGTGGGGTCAGGATGATGATGGCTGAGAGGACGGCGATGATCCGGTTGGTCATGTGATGTCTCCTACCTGGGTCTAGAGCAAGTGGCATGCCATGAGTTCACGGACAAAACTGCATTGATTGATGGCACATGGCGACCACCGATATGACCGCTCCAGTTGCCAGCCACGGGATCAGCCAGGTCTACCCTCGCCCGCCGCTACGCCGCGACATTCCAGCACGTCCACGGCCGCTGAGGCGATTGGCCAGCGAAGTTCGGGTAGCAATGACTACCGCATCTCCCGCGAACGAGCCCCTTGAGCGAAGTTCGGGTAGCCGTTACTACCGCATCTGCCGCGAACGAGCCCCTTGAGCGGAGTTCGGGTAGCAATTGCTACCGCATCTCCCGCAAACGAGCCCCGCGAGCGGAGTTCGGGTAGCAGTGACTACCGCATCTCCCGCGAACGAGCCCGGTGAGCAGAGTTCGGGTAGCGATGACTACCGTATCTCCCGCGAGAGCGCCCCTGTGCAAGCGACACGCATCTTTTTGCGCAACCCGTTTGGCGGCGCCGCCGATAACTCGTCGACGATCGGAGGCTCGAATGGCAATCTGGCACCTGGGGTTCTCCACGACCAAGCGCGGTACGCTGTTCCATGGCGAAGCGGAGCGGCGCGAGGCCGTGCGCGTCCTGGCCCAGGTGGCCGGGGATCAGCTCGCTCTCTTCAGCATCGTCTACGAGCACGAACACATGCTGGCTCAGGAGGACGAACGGCACATCAAGGCGCTGGGGAGCAAGATCCAGCACGCGCTGAGCGGCGTGGCCAAGGTGCCCCTCAACGAACCGTGGTGCGAGCGGGTGGACGGCCTGCAGCACTGCAAGAAGCTGCTGCAGTACTTCCTCACCCAGCCCTCACACCACAAGGTGGCCGTGCATGACGCGCTGTGGACCGGATCGTGTTTCCAGGACCTGGCCGGTGCACGCGTGATCGACGAGCTGAAGCTCCCGATCTGGGACCTGCTCCCCGGAGTGCCCCGACATGTGATCTACGAGCACGTCGGCCTCCCCTCGCAGTCCATCGAGGCGGTGACTCTCGAACAGGTCGGCGTCCTCGGCGCCGTGAAACTGGCCGCCGCGGCAAGCGCGGCCCTGGCCGTGGACCCGTGTCTGCGGGGACGATCCACCCAGGTGCTGCGCGCCCGTGGCGTCGCGGTCACGCTGGGACAGCAGGCTCAGATCCCCCCACAACGGATGCGCTGGGCGCTGGGGCTCACGCAGCACGGATACTACGGAGCGCTCGGGCGACCGGCAGACGAGGTTGGAATGCGCGCTGTCCGTCGGCGACTGGCCATCGAAGAGGCCGTGGCCAGGGCCACCCGGAGCATCCCGGTGACGGATCTGGGCCGGCGCCTCGGGCTCTGTCGGTGAATCGCCCGAGATGCGGTAGTCAATGCTACCCGAACTCTGCTCCCGGGGGTCGTTCGCCCGCGATACGGTAGTCATTGCTACCCGAACTCCGCTCGCGGGGCCCTCTCGCGGGAGATGCGGTAGTCACTGCTACCCGAACTCCGCTCGCGGGGCCCTCTCGCGGGAGATGCGGTAGTCACTGCTACCCGAACTCCGCTCGCGGGGCCCTCTCGCGGGAGATGCGGTAGATGCGGTAGTCGTGGCTACCCGAACTCCGCTCGCGGGGCGCTCTCGCGGGAGATGCGGTAGTCATTGCTACCCGAACTCCTGTAGCGAGGCCGTGCCTCGTCCCCCCCGCTGCCGCTCGCCAAGCGCCGCGCCATGGGGCACAATGCGGCGACCATGTGGAGCGCACGATGAGCACCAACCCTGCTGCCCCCCCCGTGCTGGTGGTGGGCAGCTGCAACTTCGACCTCACGATCCAGACCGACCGTCTGCCGGGCCCGTCCGAGACGCTGCTGGGGGGCGGCTGCCTCGGCTTCCCCGGGGGCAAGGGGGCGAACCAGGCGCTGGGGCTGCAGCGCCTGGGCTCGCCGGTGCGGTTTCTGGCCCGGGTGGGGCAGGACCACTACGGCCAGCAGATCCTCGAGCACCTGGCGAGCCAGGGGCTGGATGTGTCGCACATCGCCGCCGACCGCGACGATCCCACGGGCGTGGCGCTGATCACGCTGGACCGCGTGGGGACGCGCACCATCGTCGTGGCTCCCGGGGCCAACAACAACCTGTCGGCGACTCACGTGGATCACTTCCTGCGCGACGCCCCCAGCGGCGCGCTGCTGGTGACGCAGCTGGAGATCCCGGTGCCCACCGTGGCGCACCTGCTGCGCCTGGCCAAGCGGCGCAACCTGCGCACCGTGCTCCACGCCTCCCCCGCGGTGAGCTTCCCCATCGACCTGCTGCGGCTGGTGGACCTCCTGGTGCTGAACCAGACCGAGCTGCAGGTCATCAGCGGGCGCTCGGCCCAGCACCTGGAGACCGCCGCCGCCGCCGCCGAGCTGCTGCTGGCCGAGGGCGCCGGGACGGTGCTGGTCTCCATGGGGCTGCGCGGCGTGCTCATCGCCCGCGCCGGCCGCGAGGGCACCACGGGCTGCAGCAACTTCATCGCGGGCTACAAGGTCAAGGTGCAGGACAGCAACGTGGCCTCCAGCGCCTTCATCGCCGGGCTGGTCCACCGGCTGTCGTATTCTCAGCTCCTCCCACCGGCCGGCACCACGGACTGCGGCTGCCCACCCACCGACGACGGCGGCTGCGCCGACTCCCAGCTGGAGCAGGCCGTGCGCTTCGGGCTGGGCTGCATGGCGGTCTCGCTCTCGCGCTCCGGGGGCCAGGCCTCGTTGCCCACCGCCGACGACATGCAGAGCTTCCTGCAGCGCCGCGACGACGACCACGAGCTGCAGACCTCGGACGAAAGCGGCGCCCTGCACGAGCTGGCGGCTCACGCCAGCAGCATCCGCCGCCGCATCATCCGCATGCTGTACGCCGCGCGCTCGGGGCACCCCGGCGGCTCGCTGTCCATCGTCGAGGTGCTGACGGTGCTGTACTTCCACACCATGGTCTACAACCCGCGCCAGCCCGACTGGCCCGGGCGGGACCGGCTGGTGCTGAGCAAGGGCCACGCCGCCCCGGCGCTGTACGCCACGCTGATCGAGGCCGGGTTCCTGGACCCGGCGCTGGAGACCGAGCTGCGCAAGTTCGGCAGCCCGCTGCAGGGGCACCCCGACCGCAAGCGCTGTCCGGGGGTGGAGATGAGCACCGGCTCCCTGGGCCAGGGGCTGAGCGCGGCCAACGGCATGGCCCTGGCCACGCGCCAGATCCACCAGGGCTACCGCGTGTACTGCATCATGGGCGACGGCGAGGTGCAGGAGGGCCAGGTGTGGGAGGCGGCGATGACCGCGGCGCACCACGGGCTGGACAACCTGTGCGCCGTGGTGGACTACAACGCGCTGCAGATCGACGGCAGCATCGGGCAGGTCAAGTCCCCCATCGAGCCGCTGCCCGACAAGTGGAAGGCCTTCGGCTGGAACGTGCTCAACGTGGATGGCCACGATCTGGCGGATCTGTGCGGGGCCTTCGATCAGGCGCGGCAGACCACCGGGCGGCCGACGATGATCGTGGCCCACACGGTGAAGGGCCACGGGGTCTCGTTCATGGAGGGCATCATCGAATACCACGGCTCGACGCTGAGCGAGGACGAGGTCCGCCGGGCGCTGGCCGAGCTGGAGGCCGCATCATGAATCCTTCACCTCCGGTGGAGCTCAAGAGCTCTCCCAAGCCCCTGCGACAGGTGTACGGCGAGACGCTGGTGCGCCTGGGCGCGCAGATGCCCGAGATCGTCGTGCTCGACGCCGATCTGTCCAAGTCCACCAAGACCTCGCTGTTCGCCCGCGCCTTCCCGGCGCGGTTCCACGACATGGGGATCTCGGAGCAGGACATGCTCTCCACCGCCGCCGGGCTGGCCACCAGCGGGCTGGTGCCCTTCGCCTCGACCTTCGCCATCTTCGCCACCGGGCGCGCCTGGGAGCAGCTGCGCAACTCGGTGTGCTACCCCCAGCTGAACGTCAAGCTCGTGGCGACCCACGGCGGCGTCACCGTCGGTCAGGACGGCGGCAGCCACCAGGCGATCGAGGATCTGGCCGTGACGCGGGTGATCCCCAACCTGCGCGTGGTGGTGCCAGCCGACGGGCCGGAGACGGCGCAGGTGATCGAGACCGTGGCGCGCACCGACGGCCCGTTCTACGTCCGCCTGCCCCGGGGCGCGGGGCCCGACGTCAACCCGCCCGACTATCGCTTCGCGCTGGGCCAGGCGGCGACGCTGGCCGAGGGCACCGACGTCACGCTGGCGGCCTGCGGGCTGATGGTGGACGTGGCGCTGCGGGCCGCCGCGCTGCTGGCCCGGCAGGGCACGAGCGCGCGGGTGCTCAACATGTCCTCGCTCAAACCGCTGGACGCCGGGACCGTGGAGCGCGCCGCGAGAGAGACTGGCGCGCTGGTGACCGTCGAGGAGCACAGCGTCATCGGCGGCCTGGGCTCGGCGGTGTGCGAGGCCGTGTGCGGCAGCCACCCGGCGCCGGTGGTGCGGGTCGGGCTGCAGGACGTGTTCGGGCAGAGCGGCACGGCGGCCGAGCTCCTCGTGCACTACGGGCTGACCCCCGAGGCCGTGGTCGCGGCCGCGGGGCGAGCGATGGCGCTCAGGGGTTAGCGTGTACAAGCGCGTACAAGCCCGCACAAGCCCGCACGTGGGTGTGCCTCTGGTCCCTGCGCTGTGGGGCCAATCTATCTCAGGACAGCTGGAGGTGAATCGGAGGGGAGAGTGTGCGGTGATCTACGCGTCGGGCTGGGCGCCCTGGTCAGGCGTGGTGCCCTGATCCGGGGTCGTGCCCTGATCCGGGGTCGTGCCCTGGTCCGGAGTGGTCGTCTTGGGAGCACAGGTATCGGGATCCAGGGTCGCGGCGTTGTAGGCTGCAGCCTGCGTCTCCCGCGTCCCGCTGCAGTCGCACTGGCCCGGCGTGGCCTTCTCGCAGGCAGCCTTCGCGTCCGCCATGGAGATGCTGTAGGCCGCCTTCAAGGCATCACAATAGGCCTTCTTTGTCGCGTCTGTGATGGTAGTGCAGTCGGGCAGGGCGTCTGCACATGCCTTGCCCTTGTTGTACGCCTGCGTGCAGACATCGCCGCCGTCGTCGTCACTGCAGGCACCCATGGTCAGTCCAAGCACCAACGTCATCGCTACCAGGATCTTCCTCATCAGTTCCTCCTCTTTTTCAACGCATGTTAACTGCTAATCGTGAACTCGCAAAATTACTCGATGCCAATCGAGCACGAAACTTCCGACTGTTGTTGAAGGCCGCTGTATATGTTGGCCCGGAGTTTCTGTCAAGTTCTGTGATTACAATCACATGGCATCGAGGTCCCGTCGAGCCAAAACTGCTGAGCTTTCAAAGCGTTTTTCCCATCAGGGCCAGGTCACCCGCAGCGCATAGGTCCCCACCTCTGACGGGGACCAGGCGTCCACCACCAGGATGTAGTCCGTGTCCACCGCCGGGGTCAGGGTCAGGCTCTCCGGCACCCCCGCCCCCACAGCGTCGGAGGACAGCCCCGTGCAGGCCGCGTTCACGTCGGTGGCGGTGCACGCCGTGGCCGCCGGGAAGGCGTACAGCGCGGGGTCGAAGGTCGCCTCGGGGACCAGCGTGATGCTGTACGACACGCCGCCCTCGAGCGAGACACGGTGGTAGGCCTGGGGTCCGGGCCAGGGGCCGACGGGATCGCCGCAGCTCACGCCCACGAGGTCGTTGCTCAGCGGCCCGGTGTCGCCCAGCGCCTCGGCCGGGCTCTGGGCCAGCGCCAGAAGCTGGGGCGTGGCGCAGCTGCCGTTGACCGGCTTGACGTACTCCACCACCTGGAGCGTGAACGGTCCCTCGGCCGTCGCGCTCTGCCCCTCGACGCTGACGTGGTACGTGCCCGCGCTGCCCGGAGTGAACAGCAGCGTCCCCACCGTCCCCTGCGCCACGGCCAGGGCGTCCCCCACCAGCCCCCCGGCGGCGCAGTCGGCCGGCAGCATGAGGCACGAGGTGCCCACGGCCAGCACCGCGGGAAACGACGGCGAGAGGCGCAGCTCATAGGTCTTGGCCTGCAGCGCGAGCTGGTAGTAGGTCTGCGGCCCGACGAGGGGCGCCACGCCGCAGCTCATCAGCGCGCCGCGGTCATTGAGCAGCGCCGTGGTGTCCCCGCTGGCCGTGGCCTGTCCGGCAACCAGCGGCAGCGCCTGCGCCCCCTCGCACACCATGGCCGAAGGCGGCGTGAACGTCTGCACCTCGAGATCGAAGGCCCCGGCCTGCGCCGCGTCGGGGCTGTCCACCGCCACGATGTAGGTCCCGCTCACCGGCGGATGAAACGCCGTGGCCCCCTCTCCCCCCTGGGGCACCAGCGGCAGCACCGTGCCGCCGATGCCGGAGCAGTCGGTCTCGAGGTTGGCCGCCACGCAGCCGCCGGCGGCCGACGCCACGAGCAGCGTGGCGGTGAACTGCGGCTGCAGCGTGATGCGGTACCAGCTCGAGGCCTCGAGCTCCACGGCGTAGTACAACTGCGGTCCATCGAGGGTGGCCTGCAGCCCGCAGGTGAGCTGACCGCCGTCGTCGGTGGCGCCCAGCGTGGAGTCGTTCACCGTGGCGCTGCCGCCGGTCATCGTCAGCGGCTTGGCCCCGCCGCAGCTGGCGTGCGCCGGCGCGGTCCACTCCTGGACCTCGAGCTGGAACGCGCCGGCCTGGGCCGGATCGAGGCTGTCCACCGCCACGCGGTAGTTCCCGCTGGCCGGCGGCACGAAGGTGATCCCGCCCTGCCCCTGGGCCGCGATCACGCCGGAGTAGATCCCGGTCGCCCCACCCGAGGCGCAATCGACGTTGATCAGCGTCTGGCTGCACTCCGAGAACAGGTACAGCACGGCGTCGAAGGTGGGCTTCAGCTCCAGGCGGTAGACCCGCTGCTTCTCCATCGACAGCCAGTAGTAGCGCTGGGGCCCGGCCATCGCCACCTGCTCGCCGCAGCGCACCAGCGCGCCGAACTCGTTCTGCGCTCCCGTGGTGTCGCCCTTCACCGAGGCCTTGCCGGAGGCGAGCCCGATGGGCTGCGCCCCCAGGCAGCGATCGGTGAGCGCCGGCGCGGAGTCCGGGGCCACGAGGTCGCCGGCCTCCGGGAAGTTGAAGATGTAACGATCGAAGGCGGCGTCGGTGGGGCGCGACGACGGGCTCTCGGGGCAACCCGCGAGGGACATGGCCAGCGCGATGAGGACGAACCGGAGCACGGACGGAGCATAGCATGGGGCCAGGGCCCGGGTCAGCGGGCCGGGTTGGCCGGGTTGACCTGGGGTCGCACCCAACTTTCCCATGACCTGGGGTCGCACCCAACTTTCCCACATTTCCCCGAGGGGGTTGACCTGGGGTTGACCTGGGGTCGTGGGGTTGACCTGGGGTTGACCTGGGGTGGTTGACCTGGGGTCGCACCCAACTTTCCCACATTTCCCCGAGCGCGAGCCTGGGAGCGCGGGTTGACCTGGGGTCGCACCCAACTTTCCCACATTTCCCCGAGCGCGAGCCTGGGAGCGCGGGTTGACCTGCAGGTGTGCAGCGGCGATCCTCCCGACATGTCAGACGCCCACACGGAAGTCAGCCAGCTACGCGAGCGGCTGCGGGAGCTGACCGACGGCGAGCAGCGTTTGCGGGCCATCTTCGACGCCACCAGAGACTCGGTCTACCTCCACGAGCTGGACGAGGACGGCGTCCCGGGACTGTTCATCGACGTCAACGCCGTGGCCTGCGAGCAAATGGGCTACGCCCGGGACGAGCTGCTGGCCCTGACGCCCCTGGACATCGACGCCCAAGAGACCCCCGAGCGGATGCCGACGGTGATCCAGACGCTGGTCGACGAGGGACATGCCACCTTCGAGAGCGTCCACGTCACGCGCCAGGGCCTCCGCATCCCGGTGGAGATCGACTCCCGGCTGTTTCCCCTGGCGGGCAGGCGCGTGATCCTGTCCGTGGTCCGGGACGTCACCGAGCGCCAGCAGGCGCAGCGGGCGCTGGGCGAGAGCGAGGCCCGCTACCGGGCCATCGTGGAGGCCTTCGACGGCCTGATCTACATCTGCTCCGCGGACCACCGGGTGGAGTTCATGAACCAGCGCCTCATCGAGCGCACGGGCCGCAACGCCGCCGGCGAGCCGTGTCACGACGTGCTGCACGGCGTGGACCACATCTGCCCCTGGTGCCAGAACCAGCGCGTACAGCAGGGCGAGACGGTGCGCTGGGAGGTGCAGAGCCCCAAGGATCAGCGCTGGTACTACGTGGTGAACACGCCGATCCACCACGCCGACGGCACGATCTCCAGGCAGGCGATGCTGAGCGACATCACCGAGCGCAAGCAGCTCGAGGAGCGGATGCAGCAGGCGCAGAAGCTGGAGAGCCTCGGTGTGCTGGCCGGAGGCATCGCGCACGACTTCAACAACATCCTGGTCGCCGTGCTGGGCAACGCCGAGCTGGCGTCGATGGAGCTGACGCCGGCGTCGGCGGCCACGACCTACATCCACGAGATCGAGATCGCGGCCCGCCGGGCGGCGGATCTGTGTCAACAGATGCTGGCCTACTCGGGGAAGGGCCGGTTCATCATCGAGCCCGTGGATCTGAGCGAGCTGGTGCGCGAGATGGCGTCCATGCTGCGGGTCTCCATCTCGCCCCGCGCCACGCTGTCGTTCGAGCTCGATCCCGAGCTTCCCCTGATCAGCGCCGACGCTGCTGACCAACGCCGCGGAGGCCATCGATGGCGACAGCCCGGGGGCCTACCGCCTGACCGACCTGCTGACGGCGATCAAGGGCGCGGTGAAGTAGTTCGAAGGCGCGGTGAAGTAGTCCGAAGGCTCAATGAAACAGCTCGCGGATGCGGCTGGACGGGATCTGCACCTCGGTCAACACCTCGAGCCCCGTGGAGTAGCCGTCGCCCAGGTTATTCCAGCCCACCGCGCCCTCGGTGCCCTGTACCGCGCGGTCGAAGGTGGCCCGCGGCATGGCCAGTCGGACGGTCTTCCCCGCGGTGCCGAAGGGGTGGTAGGCGTCCCCCTGACCCAGGGCGAAGGAGGTGTTGCCGTCGCGGGAGGCCACCTCCCCCCTGGCCGCCGTGGGCAGCTGCCGGTAGAGCAGGATCGTGTCGGCCGGCCCCCGGGTGGCGTTGATCGGAAAGCCGCGGACTCCGATCCCCACCGCGCACGACGTCTTCGACTGAACCGTGCGGGTGGCGATCTGGCTCCGGGCGTCCTGGCGCCGGACCAGGTCCACCAGGCCGCTGCCGTGGATCAGCGCCACGTGGGTCGGGGTGATCAGCACGCGCTCGACACCCACGGGTGTATCGGGCATCAGGCGATGCACCGCCGCGCCCAGGCTCACCGTCTCCTTGCCCGCCGCGCGCAGGGCCTGCTTGCCGAACTGGGCCCGCAGGGGCTTGCCGGCGATGAAGGCCTGTAGCGAACGGTTCGTGGTGACGCCGATGCGTGCCGGGGCGAAGTGCGTCCGCGATCGAAACGTCTGGGCCGAGGCGTTTGTGGCCAGAACTGCAATGACCACGACAAGGAGACGAAGGCTCATGATGGCATTCGCTGCAAGAACCATGCTCCATGCTTGGCCGCGTAATTCCAGGCGGTTGGCCAATGCCGCTCGACGCCGCTGGCCAGCCGGGTAGCCTGGACCTGGATCCGGCGACCCCGGCGTCACGTGATCGGCATTGGTGCTAGAATTGCCGAGCGGTGAGCCGCGCTCGCGTGCGGAGCGAGGCCCGGGAGACTGAACCTGGAGGTCGATCATGATCCGTGGCGCATGTGGAGTCCGCTGGTGGGGTGGAGCCGCCGTCCTGGTCGTGGCCATCGTGGCGGGCGTCGGCTGCGACGACGACAACGGCTCCAAAGACAACCGTGACCTGGACGGGGCCGTGAGCGACCTGGACAGCGGGCTGAGCTTCGTCGATCTGCAGCAATCGCTCAGCATCACCCCCGTGGCGCCCCAGATCACCGTCGAAACGGGCAAGGCTGTGCCCACGGTGCAGTTCAAGGCGCAGCTGGGCGGCACCACCGTGGCCGCCACGTGGGGCCTGGATCGGGGCGAGCTCGGCACTCTGGCCTCCACCGGGCTCTTTACCCCCTCGGGGGACCTGGGTGGACAGGCCACGATCACGGCGACGGTGGGCAGCCTGAGCGCCACCACGCAGGTGACGGTGCTGCTCAGGATGACGCAGAACGGCGCGACCCAGCAGAACGGCAACCCCGGCCCCGGCGGCTTCGGCGGCGTGGGCGGGGAGGGGCTCGGCCCCGCCGTCGACGCCGCGCTGGTTGCGCTCCTCGACGGCCCGGGCACCGCCGCTTCCCTCACCCTGCTCTATCCCTACGACAAGACCGTCTGGCCCATCGGGATCCTGGCGCCCCTGCTGCAGTGGTCCGCGCTCCCCGCCGGCCTCGGCGACGGCGTGCGGATCGAGCTGTCCAGCACCCACTTCCAGTTCAAGGGCTACTTCGGCCGCCCGGCGGCGCTGGCCAGCTCCGCCTCCCTCGTGCGTCACCCCATTCCGCAGGACGTGTGGAAGGCGGCGACCCAGTCCGCCGCGGGGGAATCGCTGACGCTCACGGTGGTGGTGGCCTCGTCCGGCACGGTCCACGGCCCCCTCTCCGCCACCTGGACGGTGGCCAGCGGCCGGCTGAAGGGCACGGTGTACTACCAGTCCTACGGCACGAACCTGGCCAAGAACTACACCGGGGCCGTGGGCGGCGACGGCACGTTCGGTGGGGCCACGCTGGCGATCAAGGGCGGGTCCACCGATCCCGTGCTGGTCGCGGGGAAGAGCGGCGCCCACGCGGACTGCCGCGTATGCCACTCGGTGGCCGCTGGCGGCAGCCGGATGGTGGTCCAGCACGGCGACAACTACCAGGCCACCAGCTCCTACGATCTGCTGAACGCCTACGCCGAGACCCCCTACGCCGCATCCACCGTCGGGCAGCTGGGGTGGATCGGCATGACCCCCGACGGCAAGCTCGGCCTGGGCAACGCCGTGCCGATCCCGGGCGGGGCCAACACCTCAGCCACCGCGCTCTACGACATGAGCACCGGGGCCGCCGTGACAGCCACCGGGCTGTCGTCCTTCGTGACGCACGCCGGGTTTCCCATGTTCTCGGGTGACGGCAAGCAGGTGGCGTTCACGTTCTACGCCGGCCCGGGCGACGCGGCCACCGGCCCCGGCGACAACACCAAGCTGGTGGTAATGGGCTTTGACGCGGCGACCCGCACCTTCGCCAGCCCCACGCTCGCCTACCAGGGATCGGCCTCGAGCCGGCCAGGGTGGCCCGCCTTCTGGCCCACGGGGAAGGCGCTGGCTTTCGCGGTGGAGCTCCCCGGCAACACCTCCGGCGAGTACTTCGCCACGCGTTATGGTGCGCGGGGCGAGCTGTGGTGGGTCGACCTGGCCTCCGGGACGGCCCAGCCGCTGGAGCGGCTCAACGGCAAGATCGCCGGCGTCTCGTACCTGCCCGTCGGGCCGGGAAACCACGCCGACGACACGACGCTGAGCTACGAGCCGACGGTGAGCCCCATCGCCTCCGGCGGCTACGCCTGGATCGTGTTCGTGAGCCGCCGGATGTACGGCAACGTGGCGACCATCGACCCGTGGTGGAGCGATCCCCGGGAGCACGACCTGACCCAGACCCCGACGCCGAAGAAGATGTGGGTCGCGGCTCTCGATCTGAACCCCAAGCCCGGCACCGACCCGAGCCACCCGCCGTTCTATCTGCCGGCCCAGGAGCTGATGGCGGGCAACTCACGGGGATTCTGGGTCATCGATCCCTGCAAGGAAGACGGCCAGCCCTGCGAGGGGGGCGACGAGTGCTGTGGCGGCTACTGCGTCCCGGTGCCTGGCTCGACCGAGATGGTGTGCGGCAAGACCGCCGTCGGCTGCGCGCAGGAGTTCGACAAGTGCGTCCAGAACACCGACTGCTGCGACTACCCCACGTTCCAGTGCGTCAACGGACACTGCGCGCGATGGGGCATCGACTGACACCATCGATCTTGTGATGGCATCGATCTTGTAAAATGTGTGAGGGCAACGGGGTGACCGTGCTCGAACCATCTGAGATGACTGGCTCCTGCTCTCGAACTGCGGACTCGCGTTTGCGATGGACGGCCAGGTGGTCGGGGGAAGTGCTCACCGTCCTGCTCACCGCCGTCTCATTTGCGGCGTGTGTGGTGGAGGGGGAGCCGGATATCACGGCCAGGCGCAGTCCCCTCACCATCGGCGGCTGCACCTGCCCCACCTCCGGAACCTGCGCCACCTTGACCTTCTCCGACATCCCGGCCGACAACAAATACTACGTCACCACATTCGGCGGTGGCAGCGACACCCAGGGCATGGCCTGTGGCGGAACCGCGGATGGCACCTGGGCCTACGTGGCGGACAAGGCCCGCTTCGGATGCGGGGCGAAGCTGGTGGTCTCGGCCGGCGGCAAGCAGTGCGTGGCCCAGGTCGCGGACTGCGGCCCCAACCGCTGCGTCGAGGAGGCCGCGACCTACTCCGGCTGCGCCTCGCACATGCCGATCCTGGATGCCAGCCCGTTCATCACGAAGTATCTGCTGGGCCTGAGCGGCGTGGGCTACAGCGACAAGAAGGTCGTCACGGCGG
>Ga0210044_10003895_pt1 | contig 21152 bp, 8 predicted proteins | sample CryGey13umfilter_2_FD_183959 | JGI IMG/M metagenome (GOLD analysis project Ga0210044, IMG submission 183959) | Groundwater microbial communities from aquifer in Utah, USA - Crystal Geyser 4/9/14 3 um filter (SPAdes) (version 2) | ecosystem: Environmental > Aquatic > Deep subsurface > Groundwater... | reverse complement strand
GGTCGTACTTTCTCACCTTAAACAAACAACTCAACGCTAAAAACAAACTGACCATTACCCTGTTGGGAACACCCGAAATACACGGCCAAAGGACTTTAAAGTTATCCGATCAGGAACATCGGTATTATGGCAACCTGTATAATAAGGACTGGGGTGGATTGAATGGTAAAGTAAAAAATGCTTCCGAAAACTTCTACCACAAACCCGTTTTGAGCGTCAACCACAATTACACCATCAACAGCAGAACCATTTTAGCCACGGCGGTATATTTCACACCCGGGTATGGCGGTGGAAACTGGTCGGAAAGCTTCCAATACGCCCCTTCGGTTTTTGAATTCAGAAATGAATCGGGTCAGATTGACTGGCCGGCGATATACAACAACAATGCAACTAACCAGGGTAGTTCGGTGTTGGAGAACGGGGATACCATCTCGGGTTATTCAATCAATGTTGGAACGCAATACCTGGCCAGCCACATTCAAACCGGACTGATGTCGACCCTGCGGCATGCAATCAACGACCGGCTAACCCTGACCGGAGGTATTCATTACAGGTATTTCAACTCATTTGTACGCGAACAGATCACCGACTTAATGGGAGGCAAGGTTTTTATAGATGATTATTCATGGGCGGTGGATGGCCTTGCCGGAAGGAATCAGCTTAGCTACGTCGGAGACATCATCAAAGTCAACAATTCAAGCATTGTAAATTTTACAAGTGCCTATTTACAGGCTATTTACAATTCAGGACGGATAAATGCGTATGTTTCGCTGGGTGGCAATAACAACTGGTATCAACGTGTGGATCGTTACAATTATGTGAAAAATCAAAAAAGTGAAACCATCGTTAAACCCGGGTTTGATTTAAGGGGAGGGATATGTTACAATTTTGGAACCCGCCATGAAGTATTTGCCAATGCAGCGTTCATTTCACGTGCACCTTACTTTAAATATGTTTTCGGGAACTACACCAATGTTCCGGTTCACGACTTGAAAAATGAGCAAATCAGCACGGTGGAAGCCGGTTATCGCTTTCACAATCGAAGCATTAAATTTGAAGCCAACGCCTACTATACCGATTGGGGAAATGTTTCGATGCTTTCGAATGAGTATATTCAGTTGGAAAACAACACCCAAAGCAGGGCCATGGTGAATGGGTTGCATGCCATCCACCAGGGTGTTGAATCGATGCTGGATGTGCAACTCAATAAAAACATGGGCATCGGGTTGATTGCCTCTTTTGGGAATTTTGTTTGGCAAAATGACATCACCGCCACCTTATTGAATAGTGACAATGTGGTAGTTGACACGATCATGGTGATGGCCAAAGGGCTCAAAGTGGGAGGTACCGCGCAACAGCAACTGGGGGCCCAATTCAACTTTAAAGCGCTTAAAATAATCGATCTAAAACTGGAATGGATGTATTACGATCAATTGTATGCCTCTTTCGATCCGGTGAACCGGACCAATCCCGACGACCGGATGCAACCCTATCAGATTCCTTCCTTCCACACCATAAATGTATATGCAGGAATTCATACCAAAGTACTCAACACCCCTTGTTTACTACAGCTAAATGCGTATAACCTACTCAATTCCATTCATGTAGTAAATGCCCAGGATGGGCCGGGTCATGATTTAGCGTCCATGACCGGGTTCTGGTCGTTTGGGCGGACTTTTGATATCATGTTAAAATTCAGCCTATAAAGCAAAACAGTTGCATTGGTTCTTTAATAACTTATTAACAATGCACAATATATATCTGGTTGTATTTGTGCGTTTTACACACTTTAGACGGGCACAATCCCAAAAATCAATAACAATTGTTAATAATTATTAATAATGGCTTAATACAGTTTTTGGGTAGAATAGATATTTTTACTTCAAATATTAATAAAATCTATTTCATTTGAAAAACCAAAAAACTAAATGTTTATGAAAAAATTAAATTTACTCTTAACATTTTTCCTTACTGTATTGTTTGCTGGTGTGTCATTCTCACAAGGAACGGTTACAGGGAAAGTGGTTGATGCCACTTACAATGAGTCGCTTATTGGAGCCACCGTTGTATTAAAGGGGACAACAACAGGAACAGTAACAGACATCAACGGAGCTTTCAGCCTAAAGTTAGCTGCTGGTTCTTATACCATTGATATCAGTTATATTGGATACGAGTTACAGTCATTTCCGGTAACGATTGGCGACAATGAAACACATAATCTCGGAAAAGTAAAGTTAGCATCCACTACATTTGCTTTGGAAGGGGTGAACATTATGGCTGACCGTGCTAAAGAAAGGCAAACTCCAGTAGCTGTTTCCAACATTTCGAAAGCTGAAATTCAGCAGCAATTAGGTTCACAGGACTTGCCCATGATTATGAACATGACCCCCAGCGTGTATGCTACCCAACAAGGTGGTGGAGCCGGTGATGCAAGGATCAATGTGAGAGGGTTTAACCAACGTAATGTGGCCATTATGATCAATGGTGTTCCGATAAATGACATGGAAAACGGTTGGGTATATTGGTCCAACTGGGATGGTGTTGCCGATGCTACTTCCTCCATTCAGATGCAACGTGGTTTAAGCGCCATCAACCTGGCAACACCTTCTGTGGGTGGTACCATGAATATCATCACCAGCCCGGCTGAAATGAGAGCAGGTGCCACTGCCAGGCTGGAATATGGATCGGGTAACTTTATCAAAACAACCTTTAGCGCTCATACCGGATTGATCAATAATAAATTCGCTGCCAGCGTGGCTGCAGTCCGTAAAGTTGGTGAGGGTGTTATTGACAAAACATGGACCGACGCCTGGGCATATTATGTTGGCTTGAGTTACAACGTAAATAAAAATCACCGTCTCGAAATTTATGCAGTGGGAGCTCCTCAACGTCACGGACAAAACCTCTACAAACAAAATGTGGCAGCCTACAGCCATGAATATGCCACCGAATTGGGAGCCAGTGACAGTACTTTGATGAAATATCCAGAAGCAGGCTCAGGACGTCTGTACAATGAAAACTGGAATGAGGTAAACAGTTCTTATAATGCAAAACAATATTGGAATGGAAAAGAACATGACAGATATGCTACTGATTTCATGAATGAAAGAGAAAACTACTACCATAAACCAGTTGCTAACCTGAACTGGTATGCACAATGGAGCAAAAAGATCTCACAATTTACCACTGTTTATTATTCAGGTGGAAAAGGTGGTGGAACAGGTACCTATGGTAAAATTCAATACGACCGTACCGGACCATCGCAAATTGTTGATTTTAATGCAACCATCGAAAAGAATTTAGATCCCACATACACCAATAAAGGAATCCTACGAAATTCTGTAAATGGGCAGTGGACGATTGGAGCAATTACAAAGGTTAAAATAGACTTTTCCGACCACTTCAAAGGCCAGATTGGTTTGGACTGGAGAACAGCAGAAATTGAGCACTTTTATGAAGTTAGAGATCTCTTAGGGCTTCAGTCTTACGTTTTTAAAGGAAATCAATTTGATACGGACGCTGCTATGCAAAATAAAGTGTTAGGTGATAAAGTCAATTATTTCAATACCAATACGGTTGACTGGTTCGGTGGTTATGCACAAGGTGAATATACCAATGGCAATTTGTCGGCCTATGGCACATTCGGTTATTCCATGATCAAATATTCTTATATAAACCACTTCAAAACTGCTGACACTTTGACTGATGGTAATCCTGACATAAGTAGCGGCGAATTAAAATCCAACACCGATTGGATTAGTGGCCTTCAAATAAAAGGCGGCTTAAACTACAATTTTACCGAAACCTTTAGTGCTTTTGGCAACTTTGGTTATGTAAGTAAAGTGCCAATTTTTGACAATGTTATAGATGATGGAGATGGGACTGTTGCAAAAGATCCACAGAACGAGAAATTTATTTCTTATGAATTAGGTGCCATTTACAAAACCACCAATGATAAAGTGAGCATTAAAGGTAACTTCTACTATACTACCTGGCAGGACAGAACTTTTACCACTTCCGTCAGACTTACCGAGACCGAAAATGGGATTGCTTATATCAAAGGAGTCGACCAACGTCATATTGGATTTGAGCTGGAAGGCAATTACCGTCCAATTAAATTCATCGGGTTTGGTGCCATTGCTTCTGTTGCTAACTGGACCTATCTGAATGATGTAAGCGCCACCATTAAAAACTATGATGATCCATCAGGAAACGAAGAAATCCATGCGTATATTAAAGATCTGAAAGTTGGTGATGCTCCACAAACCCAGGTTGCACTATGGACAAATATTTATCCTGTTCATGGATTGAATATTCAACTCATCTGGCGCAACAATTCAAACCATTATGCGGACTTTAATCCAACTTCAAGAGATAAAGCAACCGACACTGAACAAGTTTGGAAAACTCCTTCTTATTCTGTTTTTGATACGCACATCAACTACACTGTTCCTATGAAAGGGAGAGTTGAGCTGGATGTATTTGCCCATGTCTTTAATATTTTCGACACTTTCTATATTCAGGATGCAGTTGACAACAGCCGATACAATGGATTTTACGGATATGACAAACGTTACTCTCATACTGTTAATTCTGCAGAAGTCTTCCTGGGCGCACCAAGAACCTTCAACCTTGGGGTAAAAATTGGATTTCATTAATGGTCATCAAAAACTATTAAAAAAAGCCTCCAAATCGGAGGCTTTTTTTTATCCTGATGGCTTATTTTTCAATCATTACAAATAATAATTCTTTGTCAATCATGAAATTGAAAATCACAAATAACCTCCTGTTCATACTTCTGTTGAGCATGGTTTCTGTTAATTGTTCCTCTATAGATCATAAAAAGGAACAACCCTACCTGATCGTGCTGTCACTTGATGGTTTCCGGTGGGACTATCCCGACCACGCCAACACACCTACCCTCGATTCGCTGTCACAGGTTGGCGTGAGAACCAATATCATTCCCTCCTACCCTACCAAAACTTTTCCAAATCATTATAGCATGGCCACCGGATTGTATCCAGGCCACCATGGTATTGTACTCAACGGGTTTTATGCTGTAGATCTGGGAAAACAATACTCCTTGGGAGATCGCCGGGCAGTTGCCGATGCCAACTTTTATGGAGGTGAACCCATTTGGAACACCTGTGAAAAACAAGGATTGAAAACAGCCACCTTATTCTGGGTCGGATCCGAAGCCCCCATTAACCACTTAACACCAACCTATTGGTCGGCTTACAACCAGAAATTGTCTTTTGAATCACGCATCGACTCCTTGTTTAATTGGCTTTCATTAGCGGAAACCCAACGTCCGCATCTGATCATGTGGTATTATCATGAACCCGATCATACAGGCCATCAATTTGGGCCCCGTAGTCTGGAAACGGTTGCCGAAGTCGAAAGGCTCGATCACTATTTAGGCATGTTTTTTAAACGCATGAGACAACTCCCGGATTATCATAAGCTCAACTTTATCGTCACCTCCGACCATGGAATGGGTGAGATTTCACCAGATAGACAAGTCATTCTCGATGAAACAATCGACACTTCCTGGTTTGAAAGATTTGATGGATGGAATCCAAACTGGAATTTTAAAGTAAAAGCCGGATTGATGGAGAAAGTTTACAGCAACTTAAAAAAAGTATCCCATGTGAAGGTTTATCACCACGACAGCATTCCCGATCGGTTGCATTATGGAAACAACCCCCGAACATACGATTTTACTTTGGAAGCCGATTCGGGATACAGCATCTATTGGTCATGGAACATCAGTGATGGTTTGGGTACCCATGGCTACGACAACAGGAACCGCGACATGCATGCCATTTTTTACGCCGCCGGCCCTGCCTTTAAAAAAGGATACCAGGCGCCTGCCTTTGAAAATGTGACCCTGTATGAACTGATGGCTGAAATCCTGCACATTGTTCCAGTAAAGAATGACGGTTCGCCGAAAAAAATCAACAACTTGCTTTCTCAGAAGCCAGTTCAATAATGTGATTTGAGGTTATTTGATAGGACAAGTGGTCAGAACAATGGATGCGAAAACATTGGTAAGTGGGAACAATACCCTTTCGGTGGATGTATAAGGTTTGACATAAGGAACTTGTTTTTTCATCATTTTGGTTGACAATCAAAATTTTACCAGGAAGGTTATCATGGCCAATTAGATCATAGCGAGTGGATTAGATCATTTGATGGGGAATTCTATTCCGACAATATTCCACATCAAAAATATTCCCTATAGTGCAACTTTAAATACCATAGAAGACATTTTTATTAACAATACAAGCCTGGATTTTGCTTTAATTAAATTACACACCGGCAGACTTTACCAGTAAAATAAGGTGAAAAGTGGAATGTTTAACACAACAGGATGAGGCACTTTTTTATGTGAAGGGTATTGTCATATAACTCGTTCGAGTATAAAAAGATCAACAGTGCTTATTAAGAATATTTCTAAATTAATGCATTTGCCACCACCGATGTTGAAGCAATTATTTTTTTTATAAATTTGTCCTACAAAGGAAAAGGATTGCGAGCGCTTGCACACCAAAAGTGTAAAATTAAATAAAACAGACGAAAATACCTGAGATGATATTTTCTCTGATAAACAAATAGACGAAGAAATCAACTGTACCATTTGTTAAATGGACTTTGCAAACAAGAATTTCTGTTGACAATTTGAGTTTTCTAAGGTTTATTCGTAAATTTTAATTGGATTTCTATAATCCTGTTTAGAAAAAATTTGATAAACAAGATTTAACAGGAAGTCTATTCAGTAACAAGATTGAGTAGTAGAGTATATTATCAAAGAGCAGATTTCAGAGTAACCAAAAGATAACAAAATAAAATGGTTCCAATAATTAAGGAATAATGAAAACAAAATTAATACATCTTATGAAAAAAATAAAGAATACTTTAAAGCTTATTTCGGTTGTTTTTCTATTGAATTTGAGCGCTGTTCAGCTTTATGGTCAGGAAAATATTGTTGTGGACACAACTATCAGGGCTGAAGAAAGATGCGTAATTCCCGGGATCAATGTCGATATTAATTATTTAACAAAATGGACAGACATTTCCCTTCCGGCAATTGGGAACAGTATAGCTTACGAAGCTGACAATAGAATTGTAATAGATCCTTTTTTCGGCGAACCAAATTCACGTGAGGCATTGCTCATAAATGGAAATATTGGATTGATTAATACATTGGATTTTAAGGAGGAAAGTGTATTTATCAATTGGGGAAATGATAAAGAGTTAGGAAGATTGATGTTCAAAGCAACAAATACTACTGTAAATAAGACGGTTATGACGTTAAACGGGGTAAATGGATATATTGGTATTGGAACAGAAACCCCGGCTTCTTTATTGCATTTGTTCCAGGCAACCAAACCACAGATCACCCTGGCTGATCAGGTTGGAAATTTAATTATCGCCATAGCTGAAAATAATTGGGATTTTGCACCAACTTCCATGCCTAGTGATGTGGTGTTTAAAACCCATAATACGAATGACCATCACGGGATAATTTTTAATATTAATGATGAATTTAATGATGGGAGTGGCTATATAAAATTCAACGACAATCTTAATCACAATACATTAACCATATTAAATAATGGTCGTGTTGGAATAGGCTTACCGAATCCAGCTTATACATTCCAAGTTAAAGGCACCACCTTTACAAATGAATTCATTTTATTCAACGATCAAACTCCCCCTATTGATGGATACATACTTCAAACTGATGAAAGAGGATATGCTACCTGGGTTGAAGCACCTCAATCAAGCCCTTGGCTACCCTGCGGAACAAGTGATATTCATTATAGTGAAGGAAATGTGGGGATTGGTACTACCAACACTGCAGGTTTCAAGCTTGCCGTAAATGGAAATATTATGGCTGAATTAATAAAGGTGGTTGAAAACGTCCCGGCTTCAGACTATGTTTTCCAGGAAGATTACAAACTAATGCCTTTGTATGAACTGGAAATGTTTGTCAATAAAAACCAACACCTTCCTGAAGTAAAATCCGCTAAAGAATTTAAGGAAGAGGGCTATAATGTGGGTGATATGGACGATGTATTACTAAGAAAAGTGGAAGAACTTACCTTGTATACCATAGCACAGCAAAAACAAATTGATGAGCAAAAGAAAATGGTGGATGTGCTCATTCAACAAGTGATGGAACTTAATCAACAGCTTACTGAAAAAGGCGACCAATAGGTTTCTTCATAAAAAACACTTTCCAGATGTTTAAGTTAGTTTCAATTAAAAAACATAACAATGAATAAAGCCGGACTCACTTTTTTGTATTTTATCCTGTTGTCTTCCACATTTGCCCAATCACCGTTATCGGTCAAGTGGCTCAAGAACTCGAAAGGATCGGGTTGGGATTTGGTGAGCGATATGGTAATCGACAATAAGAACAATGTTTATCTTGTTGGAAATTATACAACAAAGGCTACAAAAGACAATTTAAGTATAGCAAGTAACAAGGATATTTTTATTGCTAAATTCAATTCACTTGGAACGCAGATTTGGGTTCGTCAAATAAAAACGAAGAGCTATTGTCACGTTAACAGTATTCAATTTGATAATAGTGGGAAGCTGCTAATTAACGGATATTTTTCGAAAGAGATAAAATTCGGTCCAAACGCATTAAATGCTTTAAAAGGAAATGACGCCTTTTTCGCCGTTATGGATACTATGGGAAATTTTCAATTCGTGAAGCAAATTAGTGGTCATTTTAACGGATCTCCCATATTTATTAAAAGTAGGAATACTGATGATGGCTATTGGTTCGCAGGTAGTTATTCCGGCAGCTTAATCATTGATAATAAGATTTTTGAAGGTAGCCACCCATTAGACATTTTCATTGGTGGGTTTAATCAGAAAGGAGAATTGGACAAATTTTTGTTACTTAATGGAAATGGAGAGGATCAGCTACAAGACTTTTTAGTTGATTCATTGGGATATCTTCACATAACAGGTAGTTTTGAACAAAATCTCAGTGTAGAAAATAATCAGCTTAAATCTGTTGGAAGAGCAGATGCCTTTCTTATTTGTCTTGATAATGATTTACACCTGATACGGTCAAAACAAATTGGCGGTTTTTTTGATGACACAGGAAGGAAGCTTCGATTAGATAATGAGCAAAATTTAATTTGGGCAGGCAGTTTTGCGGACGAGGTAATTCTGAGTAAAAAACAAGAACTACACTCAAATGGAAATTTAGATGTATTTGTATGCAAATATAATTCTGATGGTGACTTATTATGGTTTGATCAACTGGGTGGACCAGGGAATGAATATGTAAGTTCAATAGCAATTAATAGGTATAGTAGTATATACCTTGCTGGTAATTTTAGAGGTCCCATCAATAAAAATGAAACCAAAATCGAATCTGATCATTCAAGTGATGTGTTTATAGCAAAATACCTTGAAAATGGTGATTTTCAATACTTAGAATCATTTGGAGGGACTAATTCTGATTATGCCCGACAACTCGAAATAGATACCTCCAATTATTTATACCTGACAGGAAACTTCAAAGATTACTTTCTTGCCTTAAAAGACTCAACCTCAAATGCCTCCGATGAAGACTATTTTTTAGCACAGCTTTATGATTGTAGTTTTAGTACACCTATACAACTTCCTTCTGATACAAGCATATGCGGTGATTTTTTTGTTATTCAGGCAGACACAGGATATAGCGAGTATAATTGGAATAACGGACAAGGGGCACCAGAATACAAGGTAGATTCTACGAACATGTATCACCTTGTTGTTAAGGACAAGCACTTTTGTGTTTCACAAGATAGTATTCGGATTCAGATTAGTCAGGAACCAATAGTTGAGTTGGGTCCGGACACCACATTATTAAAAGGAGAAACCATCCGATTGCTGGCCAATCCAAAAATGGAATCATATCTGTGGAGTAATCATAGTGATCAATCTTTCATTGATATTAATACTTCAATACTAAATAGGGGAACTTATAATTTCTCGGTAATGGTGACGGATACAAATTATTGTTCAGGCAAAGGTGAAATATCAATTACTGTATTAGAACAAGCCGGGGATGAGGATCTCTTTACTACATCGCTTACTGCTGACGTTTACCCAAATCCAGCAAAAGACTATTGTTATATAAGGCTTCAAAATATAGATATTAAGTCTAGTCTTAAAATAGAACTTTACACCCTATCAGGCAATAATATAATGGAAATCTCTCCTGAAACAAATGCTTCCGCAATAGAATTGAAGTTAAATGTACACCATTTTGCTCCGGGAATTTATCTTATTATTATTAATAATGGGACTGCTGTTCTTAAAGAGAGAGTAGCGGTTGTTAAATAGAAAATTATGAAACAAATTATAGTTTTACTTATTGCTTTTTGGCCATTGCTGACCTTTTCTCAGATAAACGAAATCACTGAAGACAGCACAAATCAGCAAGGAGTTCGTACTGAAGGGGAGCTTATTCATACGACATATGATATGATTCTATCTCAAACCATTTCTCCATCGCCTAATGCTAGTGGGTTTTCCAAAGTAGTTGACTTAAATGTTAATGAATATACCGGTGCGTTTAGTACGAGTATTCCGTTATTTAATTTGCAAAGTCGTGGAGTAAATTTACCTATTTCTTTAAACTACCAAACTTCAGGAATAAAAGTAAATGAAGTGCCAGGTAATGTTGGGATAGGTTGGAGTTTAAGTGCAGGAGGTGTAATCAATAGAACAGTGAAAGGTATTTGTGATGAGATGAAATATTTAGTAGATGACATCAATTATCCACAAAGTTATGTCGGGTATCAACAACTGGATTACGTTACTGGTACAACTTGGTCCAATAATGATTACCTGCCTGACGAGTTTTCGTTCAGTGTATCAGGTCATATAAATGGCAATTTTTACTTTAAGCGAAACAGGGAAATACTAGAAGGCAATTATAATGGTTTTCTAATTGATGAAGAAAGGTACTCGGAACAAAGTGCTTATAAAGATTTCATTTCTGGTTTTACAATTATAGATCGACAGGGATTGAAGTATTACTTCAATGATGTTGAAAAACAAAAAACCTATTCATCAGCCGATCCTTTTACTAGTTATGTAATAGGCAATAATACACTTTACACCTCATCCTTTTTTCTTAGTCAAATAATGAATAGTAATAATAATTCTGCATTTAGCTTTGAATACACAGATTATACTGAACAAACATATTCTGACTTGTCAACAAAGAGTCACTTTGAGGATTGGAGCAGCACTTCTCCTTGTGGGCTTTGTTCAGATTACTATCATGGTTCTTTGTCTGGCAACGACAATCAAACGATATCTTCATACAAGCAAACAATTGTTGGGAAAAGGTTGAATATTATCCATTTCCAGGATGGCTATTTGAAGTTTACCTACGATCTCGGCAGAGAAGATGTTCCTGGAGATAACGCCTTATCATCTATAAAGTTATATGATCAAAACAATAACCTGATAAAAGGCTATAAGTTGAGTTATGCCTACTTTATTTCAGAGGGTGGGTCTGAACCTTGTTATAACAGAAGGTTAATGCTTACTGGAATTCAGGAGTATGGTAACGATTTAGATGAAATTCCGCCATATCGCTTTGTCTATAATGAAACCAAATTAGCCCCCATGAATTCCTATAAATATGACGCATGGGGCTATAATAATGGAACAGAGAGTAATTATCCACTTACCAATATGTATCAGTATCCCTTATTAAATAATTTGATTACACCATTCAAACTGAAAGAATTTTCCGGCGAGGAGATAATACTATCATGTGATCAATCACAAGAGAGAACAGCTAACAATCATGCTATCGCGGGAGCACTAGTGAAGATTAAATATCCTACAGGTGGTTACCAAACTATTGATTACGAAGAGAATCAATTTGTCTTTAATAATGCTACCTATAATGGAGGTGGTATTCGGGTAAGCAGGGTGAATACATTTAACGATTCGGAACTTGAAAAAGTCGTTAAATACAGCTATACCCTAGAAAATTCAGAAACTTGTAGTGGATCTATTAGTTTAATCCCACAATATGGATATCCGTGCAATGGGATAAGTAATCATGGATTGGTATTTACTTCAAATGACAACAATCTGCCTGCTTATATGCATGAGACTAGTATCGGGTACTCTTGTGTAAAAAAAGAAATCTATAATGCCAATGAAACTGAATTCAATGGAACTGAAGTAACCCTATATCATAATATTGACGACACTCCTAATGATGACGTTCAACATTCAATAATCAATGAAATGTATGTTTGTACTTATTATTGGAATTTTGAGAATATTACCAATAACGGTTATCCGTATCACTACGACTTCTCCAATGAAATGAAGCGGGGAACTGTATTAAAAAAATCTTTCAAAGACAATGTAGGCAATAAAGTGAAGGAAATCAATTACGACTATATTTATCATGTTTATGACGAAATTGAAATAAATCAAACAAGATACTATTTCAGAAATTTTCACCCACAATGTGAGGATAGTTATACTCTTGTTGGCACTTATGAACTTAAATCTGCTACAAATCTTTTAGAAATTTCCAGTGAAAAAGATATATTTGGTGAAAATCAAATAGAGAAGACCGTCACAAAAGCATATGACAATAAGGCTAATATTTCATCATACAAAAGTGTTTCTAATAATAATGAAATAAAACTTGAGTATAGATATATTTATGATTTCGATTACCTGAGTCATTCGAGTGGATCTGATCCCATCATAGATGGTTTTTATATTATGGGGAATAACAATAATATCGATGCTCCTGTTGAAACAGTAAAAAAAGTTAAAAATGATGGTACCTGGAGAGTTGTTGATGGCGAGTTAAACATACCATTTGCCGTAACCCCGGTTATCGCAAAAACAGGAACTATTAAAACATTAAATTTGGCAAACCGCATCCCTGAAACTCAATTTGAGTTTGCTAATATTGCCAGTGATGGTAGTATATCCTCTAATACGAATTATGAACCGTCCATTGTATTCGATGACTACGATCCATACTTTGGTCAAATTCGCGAATTGCATAAAGCAGATGACATACATTATGTGATACTTTGGGGTTATAATTACAAGTATCCTATTGCAAAAATAGTGAACACAACCTTTGATCAAGTAGAAACTGCATTGATTCAATTTGGAGTTGCTTCTTACGCATATCTTCAGCTATTATCAGATAATCAATTAATAACACTATTTAATAATCTCAGGAGTATGGATGGTATGAAGAATGTACAAATTACCTCCTATACCTATAAACCGCTCTATGGAATTTCCACAATAACTGATCCCAGAGGTAATACAAGCCATTTTGAATACGATTCACATGGGCGATTAGAGGTTGTGCGTGACAAAGATCAAAAAATAAACCAGTATATTGAGTATCATTATAAAACACCGGATGAAACTAATGGTGATTGTTATCTGAATAGACAACTATGCCTTGAGACGGCCTATGACAATTTTTTATTGCGTGAGGTCGACTGCTTACAATATGTACATGATGAAGAAGTATATAATATTTGCATGGATGAAAATCAATCACAATATGACACCGATCTGCAAAATTGTGAAATTGAGTATCAGCAGTGTCTACAGTCAGGTAAATAGAACAATCAGGCATTTAAACTAGAAAACATGAAAAGAGCAATACAGTTATTTATCTATATTTTCATTTCCCAGGTAATCTGGGCACAGGTTTATGGTGACGATTGGAACAACCGTGAATTGGGATCCTATGCCGATGATGTGGAAGTTGCCAGGGTTACCCTGACCTTTAAACCAGGATTTGAAACCACCGGGCATACTGACTTTCTTGGTTATATTGATCCTAACCTCCCTTACGATGGTGGAACTCCTGTGAATGATGGAGAGTTCGACTTAAATTATATTAGGGTTTTTCGACCTCTGGGACATAATTCGACCACCACTTTCCCCGACCATAACAGCTTGGATTACTCCTTGTGGAGTGAGAATATCAGTTATTTTGATGGCCTTGGCCGTGAAATCCAAAAAATTGGTGTAAAGGCATCAGCTTACGGAAACGATATAGTTCAACCCATCATTTACGATTATCTGGGTAGAACACAAAAAGAATATATGCCCTATGCAATAGCACAGGCAGGCAGCAATGGAGCTGGTGGATACCGTCCTACTCCACTTACTGAAGCACAAACTTTTTACGCCAATTATTTTGGTGATGAAGATGCGGTTAGTGCCTTTAAACAGAATAAATTTGATGGGTCACCATTGAGTAGGGTATTAAAACAAAGCGCGCCCGGTGACGCATGGAAAATGGAAGGGGGAAAGGTTAAAGAGTTTAAATATGAGACGAATATACCCAACAAAGTTCACGTGTATCAAGTAAACGACAATGGCGAATTGGTTAGCAATGGGTACTATTCAGCAAACAGTTTGTTTAAGAATACAAGTATTGACGAAGATCTAAACAGTGTTATTGAGTATAAAAACTCACTTGGCCAGGTTATTCTTAAGGAAGGAGAGGAATCCACAGTCACCTACTATGTTTACGACGATTTCGGACTGTTGCGTTATGTAATTCCTCCTCTTGCAGCAGATGCTTTTGCAGGTTTAAGCGGTACTATCGGTGATATTACAAATGTACAGATAAAGAATTTATGCTATTATTACGAGTATGATAACCGTAAACGGATGAAGTTAAAGAAAATACCCGAAGCAGAAAAAATTTATTTGGTATATAACAAAAGAGACAACATAATTCTTTCTCAAGATGGTGAACAGAGAAAGAAAAATCAATGGGCGTTTATTAAGTACGATGCACTGAGCCGTCCTATCATCAGTGGCATTTATAATTTTGGAAATCCATCCTCGCAGGAAGATATGCAAATACATGTTAATCAGGCAAGTCAATATTATTTTGAAAACTTTTCCACAAACAATGGTTATTCTAATCAAGCATACCCATTATTAGATGAACTGGATATTATTAACAGTTATTCTTATTACGACAATTACGATCGACTGCCATTTGAGTCGAATCCTGACGAACCTGATGAATATCTGTTTAAAGCCGATGAAATTAATTTCTATTATCCCAAAACAGATAACACAAAAGGGTTAATTACTATTAATAAAACCAGGGTACTACTAAACGATGGAGAAACTGTTGCTGACGAATGGTTACTGAATGTAACTTACTATGATGAATACGGTCGGGCTATTCAAACCATCAGCGATAATCATTTGGGAGGCAAAGATATTGTCTCCCTCAGAATTAATTTCACCGGTGATGTTAAAGAAACAAAGGAGCGGCATGTGGTTGACAACCAGGAAACAACCATTAATCAACGATTCGAATACGATAACGCCAAAAGACTTACAAAAGTAGAGCATAAAGTAAACGGACAAAATTGGGTAATCCTAAGCCAACAAAAGTATACCGAGTTAAGTATGCTTTCACAAAAGAAATTACACGGAGTAGGTAATAGTTTTGTACAAAGCATCGACTATAGTTACAATATCCGTGGATGGATGACTGATATGAACCATGTAGATGATGTACAAACTGATTTATTTGCCATGCACCTGGATTATACCTCCAATGGGGAATACTCATTGTTTAACGGTAATATCTCCGGCATGAGTTGGTCCAGTCAAAATTTTCCTGATTTGAAGAAGTATAACTTTGGATATGACAAACTCAACAGGTTACTCAATGCAGATTTTGACAACAGCAATGCTTATACCACTTCATACAGTTACGACAAAAATGGCAATATTAAACTGTTAACCCGAAAAATGATGACGGAATTTGGGATTAAGGAAATCGACAAATTAGATTATAAGTATAACGGAGGGAACCAAATAAAACAAATAGATGATGGTGTTGGGACCAATTATGAACAATATGGATTTAAAGATAATGGTATATCTTTGCCTGTAGAATACGATTACGACCTGAATGGCAATATGATACAGGACATAAACAAAGGAATTGAAAATATTACCTATAATCAGCTTAATCTGCCAAATGAGATAACCATCGGGCTAAATGAAAGTAAAAAAATTAATTATATCTATTCGGCAAGTGGCAATAAATTACGTAAACAAACCCATGAAAATGGGACAGATGCCACTAAAACCGATTATTCAGGTGCTTATATTTACGAAGATGATATTTTAAAGTTTATTCAAACTCCTGAAGGACGATTGGTTCCTGATGGTTCGGGCAACTTTGAATACGAGTACTTTTTAAAAGACCATCTCGGAAACACCCGGGTGATGTTCTCGCAAACAGGAAAAGTATTACAGGACCAAAGTTATTATCCCTTTGGTATGACCATGGGGCCGAGCCTAACATTTCAGGTGGAGGATCAATTGCCGGATAATAAATACCTTTACAATGGAAAGGAACTGCAAGATGACTTTGGGCTGGATTGGTACGATTACGGGGCAAGGATGTATGATCCATCCATTGGCAGGTGGAATGGTATTGATGCATTGGCAGAGCACTATTTTTCTTTTTCCCCCTACAATTATGTAAAGAATAATCCGTTGATTATAGTAGATCCAAATGGGATGGGCACCTGGCGTATTTGGGATATTGATGAGAATAATGCTACATTTGGCGATATGGGAACTCAAAAAATCAAGAAACAAGATGATCCTCCTAGTAAAGAGCAAATAGAACGATCAAAGAAAAGTCAAACCTTAGATGAGGTTGAAGTGTTCGGCCATAGAACTATATTGGATCGCATAAAGACATTGTGGAAAAAAAGCATGTCATGGGCACATAAAGGTAACGGTGGGTCCCAGTCAGACGGACTTTATGAAACGAAATCAGGTGAGGCTGTTGACGCTACAAAGCAAAAATCGGAAAATGAGCCAAAGACAACGAATTTAGATTTATTGTTCTACCTAAGACCAAACGCTGGGCAATTTGTTGGTGGCATGCTAGATATGGCTGGTGTAGTTTCTAATTATACTGAAATACAGAAAACCATATCTGACAAGGAAAAGGCTGAGAAAGATACTGGATCTGGGGAAAAGACTGATGCGAAAGGAAATGTGCAAGAATTTACTGGTTTGAAAAACATGCGTGATTCATTAAAATTAAACACATGGAAATGGGGAAATAAAACCACATTTAATAATGGGTCAGGGTCTTCACGATCTGGTATTTATTATGACACTACTATCCTAGCGAAGGATACTTCATTATTAGAAAATGATTGGACTAAAGTAAAATAGTATCTAAATCAAGATTAAAATTTTAAATAGTATGATAAAACTAAATAATTATTACTTAATGTACTTATTAATCTTAATGATTTCATCATGCACATCAGATAATTTCAGGCGTGAGTATTATGGTACTGGACAATTAAAAATAAAAACACAAATGCAAGATGGAAGAAAAAATGGTGCACAAACTGGGTATTATAAAAACCAGAAGATTATGTTCATAAAAAACTGGGTAAATGACACTCTCAATGGTAAGAGTGAAAGTTTTTACGAAAATGGTAAACTTAAGTCTGAATATTATTTATCCAATAATGAAAATGATGGTGGATATTCAATTTACTATGAAAGTGGAAATTTAAAGGAAAAAGGAAATTTCGAAATAGGAAACATTGTTGAAAAAATCCAATTCTATGATACATCATTGTTAATGAAAAAATTAATTGAACGATATTTTTTAATTAATGGCGAAAACTTCTTAAATGAAATAATAGTACTTGATAGAAATCAGGATACTATCTTAGAAAAAAGTAATTTTTATAAAATTATTATACCAAAAGATACTTTACAACTAGGTGAAACTTTCAAAGCAGAAATAATTATAATTGCACCTTATTTCAAAAGAAGTAAGATGTTAGTCAATTTTGTAATCCCCGGAGATTCAATTCATATCAGACAAATTTTTACCGATTCACTTAAGGTTGAGTATTCATATGTTCCAAAAATCAGTGGATTATTTCCTTTTGCAGGTGTAATAGAAGAAGTTGAAGATAAAGGATATATTAATGATTCATCAGATGTTCGAAGAATGTACTTTTATAAAAACTATTATGTTGAGAAGCCCCCTCACTAGTCCTCCTTTGAGCGCAGCGGTAACGAGCCTGCCTGCCGGGCAGGGATGCTAAAGTCAGCTAAAAATGTCATAAACCAACATTTAAACAGAAAACCTTAATTACAAGACAAACCGGAAAAGAAAATGTAAAAAATTATGAAAAAACATAGAAGTACAGTAAAAAAGCAATAACCAAATAGCGTCAGATAGCGAAGTATAGAAAAACAGTAATCAATAAAATCAAATAAACAAAAAATGATGAAACGAATCAGTACAATTTTTTTAAGTTTTGTACTTTTGTCCTCCGTTTACGGACAAATTGGGGATGGGATCAAAACCTTTAAGGATGATTTTTCAGGAATAGAAATTACTCACCTTTCTTCCCAAATTCAGAAAACAAGTCAAGCTGCGAAAAACAACCAGTATGAAAATCCACTATTTCAGGATTTGCGGGAATATACGCTTGATTCTGTTGTAATGGAGGGTTACAGCCCGGATGGCAGCCATTCTCCGGCAGTTAAAATTGAGTATAAGTACAACAGCGATGGGAAGTCGACCACGATATTGGATTACCATTGGGATGCTGGTGCTTGGCAGGTCAATTCCAAAACTGAATACACTTATTTTGACGGGAACAATCACATGCTGGTTTCAGATTATGATTGGTATGATTCTATTTGGAATATTTTTACCAAATCTGACTATTACTTTGACAACCAAAACAATGAAACACTGTGTATTGACAGCATATATAGCTACCTCCATAATCGTTGGATGATAGCGCAAAAGATAGAAAAGGAATATGATGCAAACGGAAACAATGTTTTGTATCATTCTATCAGTTATCAAAACGATCAGGTTAAGTCGCAACTGGAATACCAATACAGTTACGATGATTTGAGCAGACTGATATTGGCCATCGTTTCCCAGGCGTATTTAAATCCAAACGAATTGAAACCTACTTTTAAGCTTGAGTACAGCTATGATTTAAATGATAATCAAACCAATATCATGATCTCCTCCTGGCAGGCTGATTCAAGTGATTGGGTTCCTATTCGGAAAGAAGACTACATTTATAATAGTTCCGGCCATGTTATTTCGGAAATTACCAGTAATTACCTTAGCTACTCAGACGATTGGGAATATCAGGGTAAATACGATTATACCTATGATGCGAATAATAATCCGGATGTTGGATTATCCTATTATTGGGACAACTATTACAATCAATGGGGAATTGAAAGCAAGAAAGAACATTCGTATGACGGCACCAAAACCATTACTGATGTCAATGTTCCTTCGATGGATGTTTATGAGCAGGACTATCCGGAATATATCGTAAATGCTCCCGTTCATTACATTTACTCAGAAGTTGGTATCGGTGATTTAGAAACAGTTTATGCCAGCACGTATTTCTATTCAGAAACAAACCTGGATGTGTTCGAGGTCACGGATGCCGAAATCAGCACATACCCCAACCCGGCCACCACACAAGTAAGTTTTGTATCGCCTGAGCATCAGGCAAATACCGGCCATCAAGCCCTGCTCAGGATTTTTGACCTTTCAGGTAAGCAGATGGCTCAAATACAAGTAAGAGACGGAAAAGCAGTTTGGAATTGTACATCGGTAAAACCGGGGTTGTATGTGTATTCTACTGTGCTGAACAGACAAAAAATCACCGGGAAGATAGTGGTTACGAATTAGAAACTGTCGGAATTTTGTTTTAGACTCTTTTGGAAGCCAAAAAAGAGGGATGGCAAGAATGAAGAAATTTAATTTCTTAATGTTGGAAATATTAAAACCCCAAAAGTAGGAAAAAGCTTTTAATCAGTTCGGATTCGGCAGTCAGGCTATATCCTATTTAGGGTCTGCTGATTTTTCAAAAAACCAATCATTATCAACTGATATTCACATGATTATGTTGATAAGTTCAAACTTTAGAACTTGTTAAAATGCATGGTTTTTGGTATTTTTACATCAAAAGCCGTGCACTTATGATCAAATACACACCTCAAAATCAGTTTAGCTTATCCTTATTCAAACATCCCTTCGAAAGCGAACTTGATAAGGAAAATCGCTGGGTAAAGTTGGCCGAACTCATTCCGTGGGATGAGCTGGCAAACGTATATGTTCAGCATCTTCAGTCTGACACAGGTCGCTTATCGGTGGATGTGCGCACAGTTATTGCGGCGCTGATTATCAAACACATGCTTAAGTTGGACGACCGTGGTACTATCGAGATGATCCAGGAAAATATCTATCTTCAGTTTTTCTGTGGACTGAAAGGCTTTACGACAAAAGCAGTATTTGACCCCTCCTTATTTGTAGACATCCGCAAACGACTTGGGTTTGATGAGTTTGATACATTCAACAGGTTGATCATCGAAAAATCGGAACAACTAAAACCGCACCAAGCAAGGATAAAGCGCAAGAGCAAATCCAACGACGAACCAGATCAGACTCCTGGCTCCGGCAATCGTGGTACTTTAAAAGTGGACGCCACTGTTGCCGACCAAGAGATAAAGTTCCCCACTGATGTTGGACTTCTAAATGAGAGCCGGAAGCAATTGGAGATGATCATTGACCTGATCTATCACAAAGATATAGATGGCTTAAAGCCAAGAACGTACAGAAGAAAAGCCAGAAAAGAATTTTTGAATCTTTCGAAAAAGAAACGTAAAAGCAAGAGCGTGATACGCAAAGGAATCAAAGCCCAACTACAATATGTAAACCGCGATCTTGGAATAGTGGACAATCTGTTAGCAAAAAATTCTGATCGGGAAATGATCCTGTCAAAGAAAGAGAAAGAACTTCTACAGACCATCAGGATAGTTTATCAGCAACAAAAAGAAATGTACGACAACAAAAAGAACAGCTGTAAAGATCGTATAGTCAATATCTTCCAACCTTACGTTCGTCCTATTGTCAGGGGAAAAGATGGGAGAAACACGGAGTTTGGCTCCAAGATTAATGTGAGCGAGGTAAATGGTTTTTGCAGGATTGACAGGTTAAGCTGGGATGCCTACAACGAAAGTAAAGACCTGGAACTTCA
>Ga0210044_10003894_pt1 | contig 21153 bp, 22 predicted proteins | sample CryGey13umfilter_2_FD_183959 | JGI IMG/M metagenome (GOLD analysis project Ga0210044, IMG submission 183959) | Groundwater microbial communities from aquifer in Utah, USA - Crystal Geyser 4/9/14 3 um filter (SPAdes) (version 2) | ecosystem: Environmental > Aquatic > Deep subsurface >... | reverse complement strand
ACACTTTTTGTTAATAATAATGGATCTTTTAAAAATCTAAATCCTCTCTCACAGCTTTGTTGATTTTTATATTGACATAACATTTCTTCCCCTACTAATTCCTTGTTATCCATTATCTTTGTTGCTAAAATAAATCGACCACATTTTGTTTTTTCTAACTCGATTATTTCTTTATTTTCTTCATATTTTAATTCATATTTTTCCATTTTGTCTTGATATTTTATCTTGGTTAATTTGTGATATTTCCATTTTTTTAGTTAAATTTATTTCTTTTTCTTTTTCTTTCTCTTTATTTTCCTTTGATTTTTTCCCAAATAATTTTTTAAACTCTTTTTCTATTTTCTTCGATTCTGCCTCAATTCTTTTTTCTAATTGTGGGAGATCTGATTGTTTTCTTTTTTCACTTTCTATGATTAACCATCTTTGGTCTATCCCATGATAATTTACTTTTTTCTCAATATATTTATACCCCACATTCTCTGACTGTATCCATGTTTTTTCTTCCTTTATTGTCACCAGTTCTTTTGCTTTTTTGACATTAAAAGGAACTCTAGTTAACCACACTATATTATTATTTTTCATTTCTGCCAAATTTCTTGCTGTATATAAGGCACTATCAGCTACATATATGGTTTTTAAATCCAAATTTTCCTGATATTTTTTGATTAATTCTACAAATACTTTTTTATCGGATTCATTGCCATTACCTACCCTTCTGTAAGGTTACATTATTAAATAATGTCTTTGTATATCTATTTTAGTATTCTATTGAAATATGCAGAATGTGGGTTGTAATAGTCTTCTCAATAATTCATTACCATTTGTCCAGAAATTTTTTTCTAAATCACTATGTTGAATTTCATAGACACTCTCTGAATTTAACCAGCAGATAATATCTTCAAACAATTCTCTTGCTTGGGAAAAACACTTATTTTGTTGGAAATTCTCCATTTATTTTATTCCTATGACCTTAAATATTGTTCTTATTTTACATAATTATCTATCTTGAAAAGAACCGCCCCCAATTAGAATAGCAATGAAATTTTTTTAATTAAACTTTTAAAGGTGCAACTTGTTTTATACTTTTTTTGAAAACTAATTTACCATTTATGACCTTAACTAAAAAAACTATTTGTATTACTTTAGGTACTCGCCCCGAAGCTATTAAATTAGCTCCTGTAATCAAGTATTTTCAAGCAGCAGAAGATTTTGATACGAAAGTAATTTTAACAGGACAACATCGAGAAATGGTAGCCCAAGTCATGACATTATTTAGATTAAGTGCTACCGTTGACTTGGACATCATGCAATCAAAACAAAGTTTAAGTGATATAACCTGCCGAAGTTTACAAGGTTTAGAAAAAATATTTCAAGATATTCAGCCTCGATTAGTTATAACTCAAGGAGATACAACTACAGCTTTTTCCGCTGCCTTAGCTGCTTTTTATCAACAAATTCCTGTAGGTCATGTGGAGGCTGGACTACGAACAGATAACATTTATAATCCTTTTCCTGAAGAAGCTAATCGTCGTTTAATTTCTCAAATAGCTCAACTACATTTTGCTCCCACCACCTTAGCGGTAGAAAACCTACATAAATCAGGAGTAACGGGTGAAATTCACCATACTGGTAATACCGTAATTGATGCTTTACTTTCAGTGGCTAATCAAAACCCTGTTTGTAATATTAATGGTTTGGATTGGCAAAAATATCGAGTATTATTAGTAACGGTACATCGTCGAGAAAATTGGGGAGAACCGTTAAAAGATATTATTGAAGGTTTAAGATTAATTTTAGCTAAATTTCCCGACACAGCCATTTTATTACCCTTGCACCGAAATCCTACGGTTAGAGAGCCATTACAACAAGCCTTTGGTAATCATGACAGAGTATTTTTAACTGAACCTTTAGATTACGAAGAATTAGTAGGAGCAATTCAAAGCAGTTATTTACTTTTAACTGATTCTGGTGGTTTACAAGAAGAAGCCCCCAGTTTAGGAAAACCTGTCTTAGTTTTACGAGAAACGACGGAAAGACCAGAAGCTGTCATAGCTGGAACTGCAAAATTAATTGGCACTAAATCCTCTCAAATTTTATCATCTGCTAGTGATTTATTAGAGAATAAAGATCATTATAATCAAATGGCCGAAGCAATTAATCCTTTTGGAGATGGTAAAGCGTCTGAGCGAATTGTCGATATTTCTCGTAAATATTTAACTTTATAAAATAAATTTATGGTTAAAAATTTTTAGTTGAAAAAGTTTCGACTTTTTAATTTTTTATGATAAACAATAGCAGAAGGATTATAAATTATTTCTGCTTCAATTTCTCTTAAAATACGAGAATAAAAACTAATTTCTTTCTGATTAATTTTTGGTAAATATAAAAATTTTTGTTGTTTCATATATTCTTTTCTAACAGCAAAATTAGCAAGTTGTTCATCAAATATATTTACCCATTTAAAATTATTATTAGGGATATATTTGTAAATAAAATTCAATATTTTTTTAATGATATTTTCGGTTTTAAGTTTATAAACTTGTCCTGCTACAATGTTAATACTAATATCATGAAAAGACTTAATTAAATTTTCTAACCAATGATCATCAGGATAATAATTAGTTTTAGTAAAGATAATAATTTCTCCTTCTATTGAGTCAATAATTTGTTGATATATTTCATTAGATGTTTGATTTTTATTAGTATCAATTATTTCTAATTTACAAGAATTTTTATGATAAATTTTAGTAATATTTAAACATAAATTATTAATTTTTTTTTCTTGACTATTATTAATAATAATTATTTTATTTATATTAGATTTTTGATTAATATATTCAAGTATATTGGATAAAGAGTTTGAATAATGATTAACAATAATAACGATGTTTAAAAACTGATAATTATTTGACAATGTTTCTAAGAAAATTTAATAGAATTAGTTATTAACAGAAGGAGTTTGTTGATTTTGTAATAAGGGAATTGCTCTTTGTGCTGCTGGTAATTTAGTTTTATCTACTTCTTTTTCAGGTGGGTTAACATTATCTGTAGAAGGTGAAGTTGTTGGGGTAATAGCACTTGGTGCTGGAGGATTTATGGGATTATTTGTAGAAGGTTTATCTTGAGTTGGTGTGGCTATTGGTGTTGTTGGGGGTGTTGGAGATGTAGATTTAGAGAAGGTGCATAAAAAAGATAAATTAACTTGTTTACCATTAACATCAATAATATAACAAAGAGGATTTGCAGAAGAAACATCACTAATAGTTAAGACACTTAAAATACTTAAGCTAAGAGAATTTAGATATTTAAACCTATGAGAAAGATTAAGAGAAGATTTCATTTTTTGGGAATATTTTTTTTATAAAATTATAGTTTTTTTAACAATATTAAAATTAATTAATTGTTTTGATTAATGTTTATTTACCAATTTTCTTTGATGATAAAATCAGGACAATCCATAGCAGCTTCCGTGTTAGCAATTAAAGGTTGCAGAGTACATTTTAAGCGATAATCATTAGTAAAATACTTACAACGAGTACAAGGAATTTTGTGCATAATTTTACTCCGTTTTGTTATATCTTGGAAACTGTTAATTAATGTAGATAATAATAAAGCGAATAAAACCCATGCAATTACTAAAAAAAAAGGTTGTAAATAAGGGTTATAAGTCTTTAAAAAATCAGTTATAATTGGCAACATAGTAATTTAAAATAAAAGTATTTTCAACAAATATTATTTTTTATTAAAATTAATTGTTAATCACCTTTTTTTAATGAGATACTTGTAATAAATTAACTAATTTAGAAATTTGTTCTTTATTAAAAACTTTACTAATTGTTTCTGCTGCAATGGTAGGATCTACACTAATTAAAATCTGAGGTAATTTTGAATAAGCTAATTGTTCTAAACCTTGAGAGGGTGCAATTTCAGTTCCTTTTCCTACTTCTAAACAATCTCCTGCTAATTTAACTTCTTTAATAATTATAGGAGCTAATAAACGATAAGAATGTTTAGGATTATTAATCGCTTGTTTTGCACATTTAATTAAATTTTGCCAACCATTTTCTGCTGGAGCAATATTAACTAATTTATCGCATAAACTTTGTAATTGATGACGATTATTGGGGTTAGATTCTTGTTTAAAAATAGCTAACATTTGTTGTAATATTTGTCTGACTTGCATAACAACTTCATTGCTAGGAATAGCCGTCATGGAAGGACTAGAAGCACGAACAGAAGCAGAAGTAACTTGAGGAGGTGTTGGTACTTCACCATCTGCTAGTTGTTGAATATAATTCTGTAATTCTACAAAATGAGGTTCGGCAGCTTCCATAATTTGTTCCCCTTCATCTTCCGATAAACCTAAAGGCCCTTGCAAACGTTCTAATAAATCTTGTAGAATATCATAGGCTTTGAGAAAAAGACTTTCTAATGTCTGATCTGTTTGAATGGGATCATCTCGTAATATTTTAAAAGCATCCTCTAAACGGTGAGCAGTTTTTTGAATACTGGTAAAGTTTAGCATAGCTGCTCCCCCTTTAATAGAATGAGCTGCCCTAAATAATTCATTAATACTTTCTTCATCATTCACTGCCGAAGATAAATCTAAAATCCCTTTTTCAATGGTTTCTAAATGTTCTTTAGCTTCTTCGATAAAATATCCAACAATTCTTTCATTATTAGCACTATCCATAGTCTTTACTCCCACAAACTGAAAAATGTGCACTCTTAGTTCTTTATAATAATAACTTACAACCATGAACAATGAACAATTAGAAATTAGAAATTAGGAGATAGAAAGGAAAAGGGAAATTAGAAGATAGAAAGGAAACGGGGAGTAACTCATTACTCATTATTCATTATTTATTATTCATTATTCATTATTCATTATTCATTATTCATTATTCATTATTCATTATTCATTATTCATTATTCATTATTCATTACTCATTACTCATTACTCATTACTCATTACTTATGATTAATCGTCCTATTTATCTTGACAATCATGCCACGACTCCCGTTGATAAAAGAGTTTTAACGGCAATGATGCCTTATTTTACCGAGTATTTTGGCAATCCGTCTAGTAATGCTCATATTTATGGTTGGGAATCAGAAGCAGCAGTAAAACAAGCTAGAAATATCATTGCTGAAGCGATTAATGCCGAAGAAACAGAAATTATTTTTACCAGTGGCGCAACGGAAGCGAATAATTTAGCCATAAAAGGCGTTGCGGAGGCTTATTTTACCAAAGGAAAACATATTATAACTTTACAAACAGAGCATAACGCCGTAATTGAACCTTGTCAATATTTAGAAACTTTAGGTTTTGATGTAACTTTTTTACCCGTAGAAAAAAATGGTTTATTAGATCTCAATTTATTGACTAAAACTATTCGTCCTGATACTATTTTAGTTTCGGTGATGACGGCTAATAATGAAATAGGTGTTATTCAGGATATTAGTAAAATTGGAGCTATTTGTCATGAAAATGAGATACTTTTTCATACTGATTGCGCCCAAGCTATCGGTAAAATAACCTTAGATGTTAAAAAAATGAATGTTGATTTAATGTCTTTAACTGCCCATAAAATTTATGGAATGAAAGGCATTGGTGCGTTATATATTCGTCGCAAAAATCCACGAGTAAAATTAGCGTCACAAATTCAAGGAGGAGGACAAGAAAGAGGTTTTCGTTCTGGTACACTATGTACACCGCAAATTGTGGGTTTTGCTGAGGCAGTAAAAATTGCTTTACTAGAGTTAGATTCAGAAAATAAACGACAACAAGAGTTAAGAGATTATTTATGGCAACAATTGAGTACATTAGAGGGAATTTATCTTAATGGTGACTTATTTCAACGATTATCAGGGAATTTGAATATTAGTGTTGACGGTGTGGACGGTTCGGCTTTATTATTAGCATTACAATCCGTTGTAGCGGTGTCATCAGGTTCGGCTTGTTCTTCTACTTCCACAAAACCATCTCATGTATTAAAAGCATTAGGACATCCTGACAGTTTAGCTAAGGCTTCCTTACGTTTTGGTATCGGTAGATTTAACACCAAAGAAGAAATTGAAACCGTTGCTCAATTTACTATTAAAGCTATTAATAACTTACGTCATGCCAGAATTTAATTGTTAATCTTTCAAGGCTTTTTGTTCACTTTCGTTTATTTTTAGCAGGAGGTAATTGATTATCAGATTTACGGGGAGATTTATCCTTATCTAACTTTAGGAAACTTTTTAACATATTTAAACCTTGAAAACCTATTTTACGACTTAATCGAGTTACACCAGTTACAACTTCTCCTTCTTTGGGAGTTGATAGTTTTTCTTCTAATAATTCTTTTAGTTTCGTGCTAGTTAATGGACGATTTAACGTGCCTTTTTCTCCTAGAGAAATTGATCCTGTCTCCTCAGAAACTACTACACAAACACAATTTTCGACAATTTCAGTAATACCCATAGCCGCACGATGACGAGTGCCTAATCTCCTAGAGGCTTCACGATCAGAAAGAGGTAGTATAACTCCAGCAGAAACAATTTCAGAACCTCTAATAAACACCGCACCATCATGAAGCAATGTTTTAGTTTGAAAAATAGTTTGTAACAATTCTTTCGTTATTTCGGCGTTTAAGGTTACTCCAGCATTGAGAAAAATTCTTTCTTCTATAGTATTAAATGTTTCTATTATAATTAATGCTCCCGTACGATTTTGAGAAAGTTCTTTAACTGCCTCAACTATTTCATCAATAACGCTATCTCCTTTCGGTAAATGTGGATTAGTTTCAAAAAATTGGTCAAATTGAAATTTCCCTAGTTGTTCTAAAAAACGGCGAAAATCTGACTGAAATACCACAGCCATTGATAACGAACAAATTACGACAAGTCTTTCTAAAAAAAAGCTAAATAATGTTAGTTTCAAAAGGCGATCGCTAATAAATAAGACAATAACGAGAATAAGTAATCCTCGAATCATCCATTGTGCACGCCGTTCTTTAATTAAAAGGGAAAGAAAATAAAAAGTCGAAAAAACTAACCCAATATCGATAAGTTGTCGTAAAAGAATATATAAATTGTCAGGAAAACCCGACGAAAACATCAATTTTTAACCCACTTCTAGTAATGCTTTTAATCAAGAATATCACAAGAGCGTGAAGAATCAACAAATAATTTGTCACTCTTGATTTACCTTATCAGTAATGAATAATTAATAATTAATAATGAATAATGAATAATTCCTAACTACTAATTCCTAATTCCTAACTACTTAGTTAATCGATGGGGTAATAAATCTTGTTTGACTAAATCCTCATAAGTTTCACGACGAAGAATTAAATTAGCTTCTCCCTCATTAACTAACACGGCGGCAGGTTTGCCGATACGATTATAGTTAGATGCCATACTATAGTTATAAGCGCCAGTGGCTGAAACCACCAAAATATCACCTGGTTGAGTGTCGGGAAGATCAATATTTTTGATCAGAATATCCCCAGATTCGCAATGTTTACCAGCGATGGTGACGGTTTCTGCATTTTCACTACGCATTTTATTGGCAATTACAACTTGATAGAGAGATTGATAAGTAATCGGACGAGGATTATCGGACATACCTCCATCTACTGATACATAAGTTCTAATATTTGGAATAACTTTTCTACTTCCCACGGTATAGGCAGTAACACAAGCACTTGCAATCATGGATCTACCCGGTTCGGCAATTAATTTTGGTAAAGCCAAGTTACGTTTTGTAAAGGCTTCCGTAACTGACTGAGCTACAGTCTTAACCCAATCTGTAATACTTGGAGGATCATCAGATTCCGTGTAACGAATACCTAAACCACCGCCAATATTTAATTCTTTGACTGGTAAACCATAATCGAGCGCGGTTTTAAACCAACCAGTTAACACTTCCCCTAAGTCATGATGAGGTTGTAATTCAAAAATTTGTGACCCAATATGAGCGTGTAAGCCGATGCAATTCATAAATTGTTGCTCTTTTACAAAAGTAAATACTGCTTCTAATTGATTAGCGTCAAAGCCAAATTTACTATCAATACTTCCTGTGCGAATATAGTCATGGGTGTGACATTCTATACCGGGTGTTAAACGAATTAAAATATCGACAGATTTTTGTTTTTCTGCTGTTAATTTGGCTAAAGTTTCCAACTCCAACCAATTATCTACGATTATTTTACACTCACAATCAATGGCTAATTCTAACTCCGACACCGATTTATTATTACCGTGAAGATAGATTTTTTGGTTAATTTCTTCGGTGGTAAACCCACTTATTTCTAAGGCTTTTCTAGTGGTATAAAGCTCTCCTCCTGAAACTACATCAAAGCCAATACCTTCACTCGCTAATATACTGGCGATCGCCATGGAACTCCATGCTTTAGAAGCGTAAATAACTTGAGATTCACCTGTATAAAACTCTTTAAAACCATCACGATATTGAGCGGCGCAAGTGCGAAGGGTTTTTTCATCGAGAATATATAAAGGCGAACCAAATTGGGTGACTAACTCAGTGACATCACAACCACCGATAACAAGATGATTTTTTTCGTTGATGGTTGCGGTTAAAGGCAATAACTGTTGATTAGGAGAAGTATGAGAGTCAGAAGTTACTATAAATTTTTCAGAGGTAGATTTTTCCGTTAATAACATTACGCAAATTTAGTTAGATTAAAATATAATTTCTTATTGTAACGGACATTTTCCCCAAGAAAAATTGATTATTAATATATCCATTTGTTATGCTAGACTTTTGAGAATTCGGTCAACAATTTAAGGATACTTATTGTGATAGACGAAAACAAAAGGGATAAAGAAAACTTTATTTTTCCTCAAAGTTCTTATCGAGGAGAATTTACGCCAGAAAATTTAGTTTTTAATGCTAATTTACAAGAATTTGCTCAAAAAGTTAGCTATATTTGTAATTTAGAAACCAATGGTAAAATTACACCTCAAGATGCTTATAAACAAATTAAAAACCTTTGGGCAGAATTAAAAACAAGTATCAAAAATTTAGGCTTAAATGACAAATAATAACTTCCTTCAGGATTTAAGGATTAACTAGACAGATTTAAGTATTCACCTTTACACTAAATTACTAATTACTTATTACTCCTTAATCAATTATGTCTCGCTCTAAATCTTTACAATATTATATATTAGCTCGTCTTTTATTAGCTCCTTTAATGATTTGGACAATTATCACCATTGTTTTTTTATTATTAAGAGCAACCCCTGGAGATCCTGCTGATGCTATTTTAGGTACAAGAGCCCCCGAATCCGCTAAAGAGAGTCTTAGAGAAGAATTAGGTTTAAATGCCCCTTTGTGGTTACAATACACCCGTTATTTAGGTCAAGTTCTCCATTTTGATTTAGGATCTTCTTTAACCAGTCGTGGACTCAATGTTTGGGAAGTAATACAAGAGCATTTTCCTGCCACCGTAGAATTGAGTTTTTTTGCCATTTTAGTGGCGATTATAGTAGGAGTTAGTATTGGTATTATATCCGCATCTCGTCCAAATACGGTTTTTGACATTGGGGGTAGATTATTTGGCATTATCACTTATTCTTTACCTTTGTTTTGGGTAGGAATGATTATGCAGTTAATTTTTGCCGTACAATTAAGATGGTTTCCTTTAGGCACAAGGTTTCCTGTGGGAATAGCGACACCAAAAGGAATAACGGGATTATATACCTTAGATAGCCTATTTAGTTTCAATTTAGGTCAATTTTTCACCTCTATTTATTATCTCATTTTACCTTGTGTTACCCTAGGACTTTTATTAAGTGGTATTTTTGAGCGCATTGTGAGAGTAAATTTAAAACAAACATTAAAATCAGACTATGTAGAAGCGGCTAGGGCTAGAGGTATTCAAGAAAGAAAAATTTTAGTCTCCCACGCCCTAAAGAATGCCCTAATACCCGTTATAACCGTCATGGGTTTAACTTTTGCTGCCTTATTGGGGGGTGCAGTTTTAACAGAGGTTACTTTTTCATGGCCTGGTTTAGGTAATCGATTATATGAAGCAATTTCCTTAAGAGATTATCCCACAGTACAAGGAATTATGGTATTTTTCGGGGTAATCGTTGTATTTGCTAGTATCATCATCGATATTATCAATGCTTTAATTGATCCTAGAATTAAATATTAGAAGTTAGGAGTTAGAAATTTACCTTTGCCCCTTTCTTTGCCCTTTGCCCTTAATTACCACTGAGCAATTGTTTGATAACATCAATGATACTAGAACCACCCCAAATAAAAGCGATAATAATCGAAGTAGAAACAACACCTGCTAATAAACAAATAGTTAAACCTGCTAAAGTAATAAAACCATCGTCTTCTTGTAAGCCAAAAGATGTCACAAAAATTCCCATAGCTGGGGCGGTATTTGTCCCCGGAATTGGTATCATCATCGAAATAGCCATTAAGGCGATGGCAATACCAATAATTAATCTACCCGCAACACTGGTACAAACATAGCTTAAACGAGGTTTTGTAATGGCTTCAATTTTGATTAACCAAGGCAAACCCATTTTAACGAATTTACGAGCAGTTTCTGTCTTCATTGAGCCATTCATCATTTTTGATGGTAGCCAAGGAATTTTCGCCCCCGCAATTAATTGTACTGCTAAGAGAAAAATTAATATTCCAAAAGGAATAGAGTAACCAGGGGCTGGTATCGGTAAAGCGGAAGGTAAAGATAAGATAAGTAATAAAAAACCAAAAATTCGTTCTTCTGCTAAAGTTAGAATATCGGCTAAAGTTACGGTTTCTGCTCTTTCATCTTCAAAAAAATAACGATTTAATTCTACAGATAATGTAGCCATATATTTATTAATAAAGAAGTAAATTTTTTAATTACTAATTTTTACAGTGCCATCTTCAGTAATCCATGCTAGGGATAAAATACCTTCATTTTTAGCATAATTTTTGATTTCTTCAGGGGAGCGAAATTCTAAATTTATTTCAACTTTTACAATTTTTTCGCTATCATTTCTCAGTTTTTGTGCATAACTAAAAGCCTGTTTAACAGCAGAAATTGTTTCAGGAATAACCAGCCAATCGCTAGGAGGAGTTATTTTCGGTAAATTAGGAGAATTTAATAAGCAACTGTGTAAATCTTCGATATTAAAAGAAAAACCGATACCCGGATAAGTTTGTTTTTGAGGGTGATAGATACCTAAAAGTTGATTATAACGTCCTCCTTGTGCTAAAACAGAGGCTTTATTTTCAGTAAAACTCACCGCTTCAAACACAATTCCTGTATAATAATCAAAGGTTTGAATTAAACTTAAATCTAAAGTTATCGGTAAAGTTTTCGCACTATTATAATTAACTAATTCAATTAATGCTTGAAGATGATTAACAGCTTTTTTCCCATTTTCATCTAAGTCTAATTGGTTTACTTTTTCTAAAACTTCTAAGGGATTTCCTCTTAAATCAAAGACTAATAAAGCTCTATTTTTTAACTCTAATTCTAAAGGTAGATTTTCTAAAGTAACTCTATCTAAATTAGCAATACAATTAAGAATTGTTGGACGTAAATTATCAGGAAAAACTTGTAATAAAGAGCGAGTCAATCCAGCATCACCTAAAAGTAATTGCCAAGACTCTAAGCCTAAATATTCTAAACTATCTACTAATAATAAAAGAGTTTCGGCATCAGCTAAAACACCATCGGTGAATAATAACTCAACCCCCGCTTGATAAAATTCTAATTGTCTTCCATGATGTCCTTGAGGTGGATTACGAAACACATTGGCACGATAGCAAAGCCTTTGTACTGTGTTCGTAGTAAGTCTATTAACCGCAGCCCTAGCAATGGAAGCTGTTAATTCTGGGCGTAATCCTAGTGTGCCTTCCCCAATATCTTGTAGTTGTATTACTGTTGATGGTTGAATCGCCCCCCCAGCCATAAGAGTATTAACCCATTCAATGGTAGATGTAACAATTCTTTTATATCCCCAACGTTGGAATACTTCTTGCAGACGATCATTTATCCAACTTTTTTGTACTACTTCTAGGGGTAATAAATCTCTTGCGCCTGCAGGTGCTTGGTGAATCATACTCTGATGGTGATTAGTTATTCCGTGACAAGTCAAAAATGATCCTACCATAAACCATGTTAATTCTAGGATAAAATTCCCAGAATTATATAGTAACTTAAATATATTTTATTATCTAATGTTACGCAAAAATAGAATTAATTGTTGATCAGTTTTGGGAAATTGAGAAGTTAATTGATAACATCTCACTACTAAATCCATTGATTTTTGCCAAACCGTTAAATCTCGATAACTTTTTACTTCAATCATTTTCATTAAACCTAAAACCTAATGCCTGATACCTAATACCTAATACCTAATACCTAATACCTAATACCTAATACCTAATACCTAATACCTGATACCTGATACCTGACACCTATTAAAACTTAACATCTAAATGAGTGCGTAACCTCAGTTATGATAAATATCGTTAAGGGTATTAGTTGATTATATTCCCTATATAATTCAGATTAACATTCTTAGAAAAATTTAATTTATGATTAGGTAATTAAAATACTATATAAACTTATTGAATAGGATTAGATAAAGAAGGTAAAAAAGTAACTAAAGATGGAAAAATTATAATTAATATTAAGACTAATAATTGTAATAAAATAAAAGGAATTACCCCTTTATAAATATCTGTTGTTTTAATTTCTGGCGGTGCAACTCCTCGTAAATAAAATAAAGCAAAACCAAAAGGTGGAGTTAAAAATGAAGTTTGTAAATTAGCTCCTAAAATTACTCCATACCAAAGTAAATCAATAGATAAAGCCTTAGCTGCAGGGGCAAAAAGGGGAATAACAATAAAGGCAATTTCAAAGAAATCAATAAAAAATCCTAAGATAAAAACTACTAACATATTAATAGCTAAAAATCCCCATTTTCCACCGGGTAAATTAACTAAAAATTGTTCCATAAAATGATCACCACCAACCCCACGAAAGACTAAACTAAAAGCAGTTGAACCTAATAAAATAAACATCACCATAGATGTAATTCTCATAGTAGAATCACAGGCTTTTTTTAATGCCTTAAGGGTTAAATTTTTATTAAAATAAGCTAAAATAATTGCTCCTAATGAGCCCATAGCCCCTGCTTCTGTAGGTGTTGCTATTCCAAAAAAAATACTGCCTAAAACTAACATAATTAATATGATAGGAGGAATCATAGCTTGATAAACCTTTATCCATAAAGCCTTACCGCCAATATTTCTAACTTCTAAAGGTAAAGCAGGAGCAGTATCAGGGCGAATCCATGCTACAATCAATACATGAATGGCAAACGCCCCAGCCATCATTACTCCGGGTATTAATGAACCAATAAACAAGTCTCCTACAGGTGCACCTAATTGATCTGCTAACACCACTAAAACCACGCTAGGGGGTATGATTTGCCCTAAAGTGCCACTAGCTGCGATTACTCCTGTAGCTAGTTCTTTATTGTAGCCATATCGTAACATAATAGGTAAAGAAATTAAACCCATTGCTACAACTGTAGCCGCTACAACTCCTGTTGTCGCCGCTAATAATGCCCCCACTAATACAACGGCTAAAGCTAATCCTCCTCTCATTCTTCCGAATAAAATACCCATAGTTTCCAGTAATTTTTCGGCGATACCTGTAATTTCTAATATTGAGCCTAAAAAGATAAAATAAGGAACTGCTAGGAGGGTATAGTTAGACATAATGCCAAAAATTCGAGAAGCTATGGCACTGAAAAAAATAGGATCAAAAACTCCTAAAATTGAGCCAATTATAGCAAAAATTAGTGCCACTCCTCCCAAAGAAAAAGCCACAGGATAACCTAATGATAAAAAGAGTAATGCCCCGACAAACATTAACAATCCTAACCAATCGTACATAATTAAATAATCAATAATAATGGGTAATAATGTATCAAATAACTATCAATTTTCGCTTTTTTATGGTTAATTTTTAATATTTGAAAAATCTAAATTTAACATAAAATTATCAATGAAGATATAAATTGTCTATTATCAATTATCCTGACTTATTTTCTTTTGTTAACACCTCTGTTATTAATTAAACTTTTCATTATTTCACTGAGGTTTTAAAAGGTCAAGTTTTTGTTAAAATATCATAATTTATTCATGGAAGATTGGAATCATTATGATTATTTTTGTTAGGAAAACATACTTTCATGGTTTTTAAAATAATTAAGGATAACAGTAATAAACTTAGTGCTAAATCCCATAAACCGACACTACAGGATAAACCCATAGCAGAAGAAACCCATATTTCTGTCGCTCCTGTAATATTCTTGGCATTTTTTTCTGCTTTAAGAATTAAACCACCGCCAATAAAACCGACTCCTTGTATGATTCCTGTCATAACTCTAGCCGTTTCAGTCACATCAACATTTTTAACTATTAAAACAAAGGCACAAGAAGCCATGGAGACTAACGCATTAGTTTTTATCCCCCCCGGTTTGTGTCTTAATTCTCTTTCTAATCCTAAAATTGCACCTAGTAAAGCAGCGATAAACAAGTTAAAAAACATTAATATTTTTTTCTAAAACTTTAAATTCTGAGGATATTAACTATGTAATATACCACGTTTTTAACTCTTTTTTTGATATTTTTATTTAACTAATTAAGTGATGTAAAATTAATCTTTTTTTGGTAATTTTATGATATATAACAACATGGATAAGAAAATTAATCCGATAATTCCAGCGATAGGATTTTTATCTATTCCTGTTATCCATTGAGGAACTTTTTCGGTATAAGTTATCATTTCTCCCACATTAACCACATAATAACCCCACACTAAACCACTATGAAGTCCGATATTTATACCTAACAAATTTTGATGAGATCTTTTGGCTGATACTAAAGTATATCCTAATAATAATAATGCAGGAAAAGTGACGATAGTTCTAATAACTTCTGATAGTGGTTTGATGAAGTGAGAAATAGCAAAAATTAATGAATTTAAAACTGCCGAAATACCTAAAGAAAAGTCTCTTTCTAATTCTGATAATAACCAACCTCTAAAAAATAATTCCTCTGCAAATCCAATGGCGATCGCACTAATAAAACCTTGAAAAAATAAAGGAAAAATAGCCATACTAGGAGGCTGAAAAACTAACCAACCCCAGAGAGATTCAAAGGTAAATAATAATAAAGTTGAGGCAAAACCCATTAATAAACCTTTTAATAAGTGCAGAAAAAATTTTTGACTATTTACGATGCCATAGAATTTAAAAATCTGGTTATTATCATAAATATATTTACCCCAAAACTTGACCAAAAATAAAAAAATGACAAATAAAATTGCCATAGTTATAATAGTAGTTAAATTAGGATCTTTGACACCTAAAAAATAATAAATAGGTATAGCAAAAGGAAGCCAAAAAAATCCTAAAGTCAAAATAAATAAAGCTAATCTTCCTAAGAAAGGATAGTTTTTAATCTGTTCAAAAGACAAAATAAAGATTGTTTGTTGTATAGTAAATATTTAATTTCTAATTCCTAATTCCTTTCTAATTTCTAATTAATCTGCTGGTTCGATAGTGCTAGTTAAACCCTTACTTTTAAGACTTTCACAATAAAACTCAGCGTGTTCTAAAGCACAGGTAGTAACTAAACCAACACCATTAGTATGAGTTTCCATCATCACACTAACCGCTTGACGTTCATTCATTCCCACAGTTTCCATTAATGTCAACACAACATATTCCATAGTATTAAAAGGATCGTTGTGTAACAATACACGATAGCCAGAATCATGTTTACGTTTAGTCTCCGATTTAGCTGTCGGTTTATCAATTACTTGAGTTGACATACTTGTTACTCCCTTAATAAATAATATTGATCATAATTTTAACTTTTTTCTTTTCAAGATTATTAACACAAAAGAGATTTTTTGAGGACATTAAAAATATTTATATTCATCTTGCCCGGTAGCAGGATTATAACGCCATTCACCATCAGATTCCATTCCTCGTAGAATATTCATATTAGTTTCATGAGTCATACGAGACATATTTGATCTGATTTGATATTCTTCAGGACTCATAGTATTGTTACTATTATTTTGAGGGTTAAAAGTTGCCTGTATTTGTTGTCCTTGTTGTGCTACTAACTGTGATTGATTACTAAATTCTACTATTTTATTAATCGCAACAGGTATTTTTTGCAAAGTTGCTTTTAATTGATTAACATTTTGTGTTTGATATGATTGATTAATAGAAGTAAAAATTTCTAGCCAAGGCAAAAAAGAGGAATATCCTAAGCCATTAAGAGTGACAATATTTTGAAGATACTGAGTTTCTATCGTACCTTGTGGAAGTAAAGGAATCATTTTCTCTCCCATATTATAGGCTTGATTAAAATTAGTAGTAATTCTTGTAGCCATAGGAGTTAATTGTTGAGTTAAAGCTAATAATTCTTCATCTCGGGAAATATTTTGCAATTGATTTAAGCCATTTAAAAAAGGAAGAATCTCTTGAAACGCATTATTCATAGATTGATTCATCTGATTATAAACTAAATCTACTGAAGAGTTTTGAGCGACTTGTATAGAAGGAGAAATATTTTGACGAAAATTCTCTTTCGCTAATACTGTATGAGTTTTAAAACTGTACAGTGTTAAACAGAAGACAGAAATCACAGACAATTTTTGCCATATTTTTAACATAATCTTTTTTACTATAAATTATCTATTTTTACTCATAATAGAAAATTTCTAATTAATTGATAGATTTTGTTACAAAAACTTAAAAAAACAAAAAAAAGGGGAGATAATTCCCCCCAAATTAATGTATCAAAATTTAGTTACACACTGGCTTTAACTAATAAAGGATTTTCTCTTTGTGCCTTGATAGCAACTTTTCCTTCTTCATCAATATCCACCGTGGCAGTATCTCCTTCTTGAAGACGTTTTGATAAGATTTCTTCTGCTAATACGTCCTCTAAGAGTCGCATAATAGCACGACGTAACGGACGAGCACCATAAGCAGGGTTGAAACCTTCCTCCACTAAACGGTCTTTGAATTTGTCTGTTACTTGTAAGTAAATTTCTTTCTCAGTTAAACGAGCAAATACCTCTTTGAGTAAGATTTCAGAAATTTCTTTAACTTCCCCTTTATTAAGTTGACGGAAGACGATAATTTCATCAAGACGATTGAGAAACTCAGGGCGGAAGTAGTTTTTCAATTCCTCATTAACTAAAGATTTAATGCGATTATATTGAGATTCTGATTGATCATTTTCAAGTTCAAAACCTAAACCACCGCCACCTTTTTCGATTACTTTTGAACCGATATTAGATGTCATGATTAATAAAGTATTCTTGAAGTCAACAGTACGCCCTTTAGAATCGGTCAAACGTCCATCTTCCAAGATTTGCAAGAGTAAATTAAATACGTCAGGGTGTGCTTTCTCAATTTCATCAAAAAGTACAACAGTATAAGGACGACGACGAACCGCTTCCGTTAATTGTCCACCTTCGTTATAACCAACATAACCCGGAGGTGAGCCGATTAATTTCGATACCGTGTGACGTTCCATATACTCTGACATATCTAAACGAATCATCGCTTCTTCTGAGCCAAAGAAATAAGTTGCTAAGGCTTTAGTAAGTTCGGTTTTCCCTACCCCTGTTGGCCCTGAGAAGATAAAGGATGCAATAGGGCGATTAGGATTTTTTAAGCCCACTCTTGCCCGTCTAATAGCGCGTGAAATTGCTTTAACAGCATCTTCTTGACCGATAATTCTCTGATGAAGAGTGTCTTCCATGTGTAAGAGTTTATCTACTTCAGATTCTGTTAATTTTTGAACGGGTACACCAGTCCAAGAAGCAACTATATGAGCGATTTCTTCTTCCGTAACAATAGGAGTATCGGTAACTTGAGGATTTTTCTTCTTCAGATCCGCTAATCCCCGAATTTCCCCTTTTATTTCCATTTCCCGATCTCGCAATTCCCCAGCTTTATCAAAGTCTTGAGATCTCACGGCTTCATCTTTTTCTTTTAAAACCTGTCTCAATTCTTTATCTAACTCTTTGGCTTCTGCGGGTAACTGAGAATTCATTAAACGAACTCTTGAACCTGCTTCGTCCACTAAGTCAATGGCTTTATCTGGTAAATAGCGATCGCTAATGTAACGATCTGAGAGGGTAGCCGCAGCCGATAATGCTTCATCAGAAATTTTGAGCTTGTGATGTTGTTCGTAACGTTCCCGTAGTCCGAATAAAATCTCAACGGTTTCTTCTACACTAGGTTCACCCACCATCACAGGCTGAAAACGTCTTGCTAAAGCCGCATCTCTCTCAATGTGTTTACGGTACTCATCAAGGGTAGTTGCTCCAATACATTGCAATTCTCCTCTAGCCAAAGCAGGTTTAAGGATATTAGCCGCATCGATAGCACCTTCGGCAGCACCAGCACCAATTAAGGTATGAACTTCATCAATAACAAGAATAACGTTTCCTGCTTGACGAATTTCATCCATAATTTTTTTGAGTCGTTCTTCAAATTCCCCACGATATTTAGTACCAGCGACTAATAAACCTACATCAAGGGTAACAACTCTTTTATCTTCTAATAAATCAGGTATATCTTTATTAGCGATACGTTGGGCTAAACCTTCAGCTAGGGCAGTTTTACCTACCCCGGGTTCACCGATTAAGACAGGGTTATTTTTGGTACGACGACCGAGAATTTGAATAACACGCTCAATTTCTTTTTGACGACCGACCACGGGATCTAATTTCCCTTCAGTGGCTAAAATGGTTAAGTTTGAGCCAAATTCATCTAAAGTTGGAGTTTTATTTGAGCGACTACCACCACCCACACCTACAGGAGTAGTTTCGGTTTCTCCTAACATCCGAATAACTTGAGTACGAACTTTACCCAAATCAACCCCTAGATTTTCTAACACTCTCGCCGCAACTCCTTCTCCTTCACGGATTAACCCCAGAAGTAGGTGTTCTGTTCCAATATAATTGTGTCCTAATTGACGAGCTTCCTCTAAAGATAACTCTAAAACTCGTTTAGCTCTGGGAGTAAAGGGAATTTCCACCGCTACAAAGCCAGAACCTCGACCGATAATTTTTTCAACTTCGATCCGAGCATCTTTTAGATTCACACCCATAGATTTCAGGACTTTGGCGGCGACACCTGTCCCTTCTCCAATCAACCCAAGCAGTATTTGCTCAGTACCTACGAAGTTATGACCCAAGCGACGAGCCTCTTCTTGGGCTAACATGATCACCTTGATCGCCTTTTCTGTGAAGCGTTCAAACATAATTTTTCTTTACTCACCCTATGCCACGTTTAATAGCTGATTTTAACACAGGATTAAGGTTAGTATGTGCCAGTTCTTACAGTATTTAGTTCGGAAATCAGTATTCCTAATCTTTAAAAAGAATTGTTAAGGCTATTCTACCTATAAAAACAGTAAAAATATTCCTAGATTTAGTTATTATTTATAATAATGTTTATTAAGTATATTATTTAATAGCTAATGGATTAACTCTCTTGAGCAGAAATAACTAAAGTTAAAGATAAATATTTTTTTATTAACTAATATTAAGCTAAAAATTAATGGTGAATATTTTAGATATTATTAATAGGGTCATCTTTAAATCATTGGTGGATAATTAAAAAATAAATTCGTAAATTTTACTATGTCTCAAAGCTAATCTAAAACTTCTCAAATCTCATCACTCCTAGAATATTGCTATAAAAAACTTTAAAAGTTTAAGTTTGTTTTATTAATTTTTGGTTTTGTTTAAGTTTAAGGTAAAATTGATTATGTCTAATTATTATAAAGTTATGAATATTATCAATAATTTACAAAAATATAAATTCGAGATTGTTACTATTAATTTATCCACACATAATAATTATAGTAGCCCCACTTTAACTTTAAATAAAGTCGAAAAAGAAGGAAATTATTTTTCAGTAGAAATAGGAAATAATCTTAACTTGGACATGGTGAATATTTTAGGAGGAGATTTTGTCATGGGTACTCCTGATACAGAGCAAGGAAGAAGTAATGATGAAACTCCTCAACATCAAGTTTCTATTCCTGATTTTTTTGTGAGTAAATATTTGGTGACTCAAAGTCAATATTTAGCTTTAATGAATAATAATCCTTCTTTTTTTTCGGGAGAAAATAAACCTGTAGAAAATGTTTCTTGGTTTTGTGCTCAAAATTTTTGTGCTAAGTTATCACAATTAACAGGTAAAAATTTTCGTTTATTAACAGAAGCAGAATGGGAATACGTTTGTCGAGCAAATACCACAACTCCTTTTAGTTTCGGTAAAACTATTACTGCGGAATTAGCTAATTATAAAGCTAGTTATGGCTACGGAGAAGGTAGTAGTGGACAATGGAAACAAGAAACTACTGATGTAGGTATTTATGGAGCAAATAACTTTGGTTTATATGATCTTCATGGTAATGTATGGGAATGGTGTGAAGATAACTGGCATGAAAATTATCATGAAGCGCCCATCAATGGTGAAGCATGGTTAGAAACTACTGATAATTTAGACAAAGATTTACCTAGGGTAATACGAGGAGGATCGTGGGACGATACGGCTTATTATTGTCGTGCAGGAGTTAGACTTTGGACTTTGCCACAATTTAAAGGTAAATTAATTGGCTTTCGAGTAGCCTGTGATAAATGAAATAATTTAGGTTTACTGACAAAGGATGACAAAATAATATTTATGTCACAATTTTTAAAATTTTTAGACATTAATTAACCTGAGTGAATCATAAAATTTTAGTGGAATAGGGAGATAAAAGGAAACGGGGCTTTTAACAGTTAACAAAAAGTTACTTAAATCTTCTTAAACTTGCTCATTTATTAAGCTAAACTCTAGTAATGAGTAAATTATCTATTTCTGAAGCCGCAAAACTAAAAGGTGTTAGTACCTCAACACTGAGAAGGTGGGAAACTGAAGGGATTTTAATTCCTCAACGTACCGCTAATGGTCATCGACGATATGACTTAAATCAATTATTAGGTATTAAAAAAGAGCTATCTTTTACCATCGGTTATGCCCGTGTTTCTAGTCATGACCAAAAAGAAGATTTAGCTAGAC
>Ga0210044_10003890_pt1 | contig 21164 bp, 15 predicted proteins | sample CryGey13umfilter_2_FD_183959 | JGI IMG/M metagenome (GOLD analysis project Ga0210044, IMG submission 183959) | Groundwater microbial communities from aquifer in Utah, USA - Crystal Geyser 4/9/14 3 um filter (SPAdes) (version 2) | ecosystem: Environmental > Aquatic > Deep subsurface >... | reverse complement strand
TCCTTCAGCGCCGGCCTCGCGGCCGGACCGGTTCCCCGGCTTGTCGCCTTGCGGTTCGTGTGGGTCGCTGCGACCAGCTTCCCAGAGGACTTGCACCTCCTGTCCATGCCCATGCTGGGCGCACCAATAAAAAGGCGGGACCCGGAGGTCCCGCCTGGTTCTACACGCTCAACGCTACGGCCGACGCAGCAGCACCAGCCCCAGCAGCAGCAGCAGGCTCAGGCCGACTCCCGTCAGGTTGGACGAGGACACCCGGCAGTCGCAGCCGCCGCCGTCTCCGTACTCACCGTAGGTCTCCATGCCGGCCATCTTCGTGCTGGAGCTCAGGTCCGCGGTCACGGCCCACTTCGTCAGCTGGCCACGCGCGCCCTCCACCGTCAGCTTCCACTTGCCGGCCACGGGCTCGCCCGCGAACGCTGCAAGGGACTCCTCGGTGGCCAGACCCTCGCCGCCAAACCAGCCCTCCAGCCTGTCCGCCTTGGCTGCCTGGCTCCTCGCTCCATCCACCACCAGCACCCGCGTTCCCGTCGGCGAGGTCATGAAGACCTTCAAGCTTCGGGCGTTGGCGCTCGTGATGTTGAGAAAAACCGACAGGTGCTGCACGACGCCCTCGGCCTGGAAGGCCAACAGGCTGTCCGTGCGACCCTCAAGCGCCACCATCTGCGTCATCTCCTGGGTGGCGGTCTTGGTGATGGCGGCCTTGTCAGCATCTGCGATGGCCCGGTCCCCGGAGGACGTGAGCCACACGGCCATGACACCGACGAAGCATAGAACTCCGACGCCCACGATGACTCTGCTACGACTGCGTTTCATTGCGATACCCCTTTTGGGTGAAGAAAGGTTCCCTGAGAGTACTGGCCCCACTATTGGGACAATACTCTTAAAAAGGATATCGGATCAGGGGCTTGCGGGTCAAGGAAGATTCTCCCTGAGTCTGGGCGGCATTTGACCCGGAAGGGGGGCCGGACATTTCCAGGCGCTACACGCTCCGGATGGCCGTGACCTGCCGCTGCAGGACCTCGAGCAGCTCCTGCTGGCCCACCTGCGTCCCCTGCAGTTGCTCAACGAGATCCCCCTGCTTGCCCTCCGCCAGGTTGGTCTCCCGCACGTGGATCCCATGCCCCGCCGCGATCTCCATCAGCCAGCGGATGCGGTCGTTGCGTACGTCGGTGGTGTTCTGCCCGTCCGTGGTGGACCAGCGGTAGTGGTAGTCCACCTCCGGCAGGCACAGGTTGTAGCGCTCGGGGTGCATGTGGACCGGCGTGTCGGTGATGATGTGCATCGAGTTGATGGACTTGAGCTCGTCGATGTAGGCCGCGTTCTCGTCCACGAAGCGACAGGTCTCGAGAAACTCCTGCTCCCCCTCCCCCGGGAATCCGATGATGATGAACAGCGCGGTGCGGATCCCGGCCTCGTGGCAGTCCCGCACCACGCGGGCCGCGTCCGCGGCACAGAACAGCCGCCGCTTCTTCATCAGCTCGAGCACGCGGTCCGAACCCGACTCCACCCCGAGCTGCAGCTCGACGCACCCCGCCCGACGCATGGCCTGCAACAGCTGTGCGGTGAGCCCCGCGTGCGGGATGGCCTCACCGCGCCACTCAGCCCCAAGGTTCTCGGCCTCGATCCGGCGGCACAGCTCCGCCAGCACCTCGACGTCCCCGTTGATCACCGGATCACAGACAGTGAACTTGCGCACCCCCAGGTGCTCGACGTAGTGCTTCAATGACCTGACGATGGCCGCTGCCGAGTGGGTCCGGTACCTGCCGTCGATCATCTTGCCCTTGCAGAACGAACACGACCCGATGCAGCCTCGGCTCCACTCCACGATCAGCTCGTCCCCCGGATAGCGCTCGAAGTCGAAGTCCTCGTAGCCCGGGAACAGCACGTCATCCAGCGGGATCAACCGCTGGCGTCGGGCGAAGGGCAGGTCCTGCCCGTCCCGGTGGCACAGCACACCGGGGATCCCGCTCAGATCCGCCACCTGGGCCCGCACCGCGTCGATCACCTCGCACAGCGTCTGCTCGCCCTCCCCCAGCACGTATCCATCCACCAGCTCGGGGATGGTATCGGTGAAGATCCGACGGTACTCGGGCGTGACGCAGGCCGGCCCACCGAGCAGGATGCGCTTGTGCGGAGCCCGCTGCCGGACGCGCCGGATCAGCTCGATGGTGCAGCGCTCCTTGGGATCCACCACCGACAGACCGACGAGGGGGGCCGGATGGTCGGCGATGAGGTCGGCGTAGGCATCCAGGTGTGGACCGAGGAGTTCCAGCAGCAGCCCGAAGGTGGTCTCGTTGCTCCAGTAGTTCTTGTTCTCCACGTGCCACAGCAGCTCCCAGCCGGGGCCCAGGCGATGGTACAGGTCGATGTTGAGATCCAGCAGCTCCACCGCGTGACCATGGTGGCGCACATGGGTCGCCAGATGCGCCAGCCCCACCGGCGGGTTGTTGAAGCCCCAGGGAGGGAGCGTGGTGAGCAGCAGATCCACCGGTCGGTGCTGATCTGGACGCCGCTGCCACGGTCCACAAGACTCCGGCGCCGCGGGTTCCGGATCCGGATCCGCCACCATCGGCTCCGCCCGGTTGCGGTGCAGCCTCGTGGCGGCCAGCGGCTCCAGCGTGATGCATCCGGGCACACCGTCGCAGACCGCGGCCGCCGCGTTTTGGTTCGGGGCAACGAGGCGTGCCAGGCTGGCGGCGGTGGCCCGCAGCCCGCGGGTCAGCTCCCGGCTGGCCGACAGCGGATGACGCCACACCCGGCTGGATGTGACGGCCAGAGCCCCGAGGCTGTCGATCCAGCGGGTCACGACCCCGGCCGCCGACTCCGCCGCGTCCGGTGCGATCATGCCGGCGCCGGTCCCCTCCCATCCGGGGGGCCGCCAGGGCGGCTCCGTCGGCACCGGCCACTCCTCGTCCACCGCCGCGAGGGACGTCACCGAGGCCGCGCTCTCGGGAGACACGTTCCCCGAGGACCGGCCCGCCTGGCGCGCGATCCACTCCGCGGTCTTCCGGCAGTTGTCATAGCGGCGGTAGGGCACCCCCAACTCGCGCAGCAGCTGCGACGGCTGCTCCTCGCTGCCGTACACCAGGATCGAGCGCTCCGGGTCACGCTCGCGGATCCGCCGCACCACCTCCTGCGTCAGGGTGTGGCTCGCGCGCACCAGGGGGAACACGAGGTGACTCGCGGCCAGCTCCCGGGTTCGCGCCACGCACCACTCGATCTCGTCGGGGGCGCAGCTCATGAGCTCGAACGACGGATCCCCGTGATACACCACACCGTGACCCGCACGGCGCCACAGATAACCATGGTGTTCGTCCAGGCGAGCATAGACCATGGCGCTCAGATCGAGCAGGGTCTCCTCCACCCCGAAGGACCGCAGCGACAGCTGGACCCCCGGGACCATGGAGGCGTCGCTGTCCAGCATCGCGCAGGGCAACACCACCAGCGCGGCGTCGACCATCCGCGGGCTAACGAGAGGTTCCACGATTGCCTCCTCACAGTGGTGGCAGGGCCAGTCTGCCGCCTGATCCGCTTGATCCGGCGCAGCGCCCCACACCCGATCCCGGGCCACGCGGTATCGATCCGAGTGCCACAGCTCGTGGATCGCGTGCTCGCGCACGTTCCCCACCACCGCCTGCCGGCCCCAGTCCATGCAGCACAGGATCACGTCACCGCTGTACAGCACGTGGACCATCTCGGGCCACCAGATGGAGCGGCAGCCCATCACCCGCTGGTGATGCGGCGCGCTGATGCCAGGGACGTTGCCCGCGCGGCTGATGGACTGACCGAAGTAGCTGATGCGCCGCACTCCGAGCCGGCGAAAGTGGGTCAGCTCGGCCTCCCGCTCCTGGGAGGTGACGGCGCCGCCGCCGTTGAACGTGACCATCACGAAGTCGGCACCCCGTCGAGCGATGGCCCGCTCGATGAAGCCCTCCACTCGTTCGTAGGTCACCTCTCGTCGCAGTCCCGTGGCCACGTGGTATGCGCCCGGGCTGAACCCATGCACGCTGATGCCGACCCAGTCCAGGCCGGAATCGATCAGCTCGTCGGCCCGGCGTGGGGTCAACAGGCTGCCGTTGGTCAGGATGTGGATCGAGGCCGCGGGGTTTCGGGCCCTGGCGTAGTTGATGCGTGGAATGAGCTGCGGATCCATCAGCGGCTCGTTCATCAGGTATGGCATCAGCCGCTGCACCGCGTGCTCCCCGCACTCGTCAATGATGCGGCGGAACAGCGACTCCTCCATCACCCCCTGGGGCAACGTGGGACCCAGCGCCGGATAGGGGCAGAAGGCGCACGCCGCGTTGCAGCGCGAGATGGTCTGGACCATCACCTTCTCGGGGAACGGCACGAGGGTCGGTCGCTCTGGAGCCACGTCAGCCACGGGGTGGCAGTGTAGCTGCAACTTGCCATCTCCACCACCCGGATGCAAGACTCGACACTCGTCCTCGGTCAGTACCACCTGCATGCAACATCTGACGCACAGATCGGTCACCGCCATCGTCGTGGGCTACAACCACGCGCACTGCCTCGGGCGCTGTTTCGACTCGCTCATGGGTCAGCAGGGGCTCGACCAGCTGGAGGTGATCTTCATCGACAACGCCTCCCGGGACTCCAGCGCGGCGATGAGCTCGTGGCACCTCCAGATCCACGTGGTGCGCAACCCGCGCAACGTGGGCTTCGCCGCGGCGGTGAACCAGGGTCTGGCCCGGGCCGCCGGACACTATGTGGCGCTGGTGAACCCCGACACCGCCATCGGACCGCTCACCTTGCGCCGTCTGCTGGACCGCCTGCGCCAGCACCCGGAGGTGGGCCTGGTGGGTCCAACGCTGCTGGGGGAGGACGGTCGCCCACAGCAGTCCATGGCGCACTATCCCACGCTCCCGGGTCAGCTTCGCCGGCTGCTGCGCCGACCTCCCGGCGGCGGTTCCGGCTGGCTGGTGGGCGCCCTGGTGGTGGCGGAGCGCTCGCTGCTGCGGAGCCTGGGCGGTCTGGACGAGACCTTCTTCGTCTATGGCGAGGACATGGACCTCAGCCACCGCGTCCAGCAGCTCGGCCGCACGATCCACCTGGAGTCGGACCTGTTCGTGACCCACACCGGGAATCCCCGCTGGACCACGGACCGCCTGGTCCGGGTGTATGGCGCCTACCTGCGCTTCCTGGGCCACCACCATCCGCTGCAGCGGCTGCCCGTGGGGCTGGGCCTCAGCGGACTGTGGCTGCTGCGCGGGCTGGCGGGGCGAGCCGGCATGGCCCAGGTGCGAGACGGGCTGCGGCGGATGTGGTCCAGCGCGCCGGACCGGCCCCCGCGCGAGGGAGCAGAATCCTGATGCCCCGGGTGCTGCTGTGCGGCCGGCCGGACCTGCTCACCAAGCCGGGCGGCGACACAATCCAGATCCTCGGGCTACAGCGCCACCTGGGCACGCTGGGTCAGCAAACCGATCTGAGCCTGGCGCTGCGACCCCGGCTGGACCACATCGACCTGGTGCACGTGTTCAACCTGTCGCGTCCCATGGAGCCCGCGCTACAGACGGCCCACGCCGCGCGTCTGGGCCGACCCGTGGTGCTCACGCCGATCTATCAGGACCTGGCCGAGTACAACCGCCGGGGCCGCCACGGGGCGGGGCGCCTGTTGTTCCGGCTGCTGGGCCACAGCGACGGTCTGCTGGAGACGACCCGCGCGCTGATCAACCTCGGCCGCTCCGCTCCCGCGGCTGCCGTGGCGGGCCTGCCGCCGCTGCTCGCGGCCAGCCTGGCACATGGCGGCGGCGCCATCGCCCAGCTCCAGGCCGAGATCCTCCAGCGCAGCGATCTGGTGCTGTTCAACTCCGACCTCGAGGAGCAGACGGTGCGGCGCTGCGTTCCGACGCTGGCGACCCACGCCGCGAGCGCCACCGTTCCGGTGAGCATCGAGCCGGACGAGCTCGCCGCCCTGGATCCGATGGCGTTCCTCGGGAGATACGGGCTACAGCCGGGCTTCGTGCTCTGCGTGGGACGCATCGAGGACCTCAAGAACCAGCTGGGGCTGATCCACGCGCTGCGCCCGGTGCCGCTGCAGCTGGTGCTGGTGGGACCGATCAACCCGCTGCACCGGGCCTACGCCCGCGCCGTGACGCGCGCCGCCGCCCGCCGCCCCTCGACCCTCGTGATCCACGATCTCCCGCGACCCCTGGTGCTCTCCGCCATGTCGGCCGCCGCGGTGCACGTCCTGCCCAGCTGGTTCGAGACCGCCGGACTCACCAGCCTGGAGGCGGCCGCCGCGGGCTGCGCCGTGGTCTCCACCGACCGCGGATACGCACGGGCCCTGCTGGGACAGGATGCGCACTACTGCGATCCCGGTGACTCCAGCTCCATCCGCCGGGCGGTGATGCACGCGCTGGAACAGGGTCCGGCGGCCGCGCTGCAGCGGCGCGTGACCCGGGAGCTGAGCCACGCGCGGGTGGCGGCGCAGATCCGTGACCTGTACAGCGAGGTGCTCGCCCACAAGGGGCTCGCATGAAGGGCCAGGAGCCCAGCCTGCTCACCGTGGCGGTGATCAACTACGACACCCGCGAGCACCTGCGGCGGTGCCTCGCCTCGCTGCCGGCCAGCGCGGGGGCCATGCCGCTGGAGGTGCTGGTGCTGGACAACGCGTCCGGCGACGGCAGCGCAGCCATGGTGGCGACGGAGTTCGGCGACCGGGTGACGCTGGTGGCCAATCCGACCAACCTCGGGTTCGGGCGCGCGGTGAACCAGGCGCTGGAGTCGAGCGACCGTCGTTACCTGCTGGTGCTCAACGCCGACATCGAGGTCCAGCCCGGCTCCATCGAGGCCCTGCTGGACTTCATGGAGCGCACGCCCACCGCGGGGGTCGCGGGCGGTCGGCTGGAGCACCCCGACGGGACGTTGCAGTACTCCTGCCGCACGTTCTACACCCCAACCGCGATCCTGCTGCGACGCACCCCCATCGGACGACTGATGCCGCGGCACCCCGAGCTGCGGCGACACCTGATGGCGGACTGGGACCACGCCGAGACCCGCGAGGTGGACTGGATGCAGGGCGGGTGTCTGATGCTGCGCCGCACGGCCGTGGAGCAGGTGGGGGGCATAGACGAACGATTCTTCCTGTACTTCGAGGACGTGGATCTGTGCCGCCGCATGGCGCAGGGCGGCTTCGGCGTGCACTACGTCCCCGCGGCGCGCTTCATCCACCATCACCGACGCGGCAGCCACCGCGGCCTGCTGAGCTGGGAGAAGCTGCACCACCTGCAGAGCGGACTGCGCTACCTGTCCACCTGGAACCGGCGCGCCGGACGCATGCTGAGCCTGGTGCGGTGGGCCAGCTTCCTGCCGCTGCTGCTGCTGGATCTGTTGACGATCAACGGCGGCTTCCACCTCTGTCTGCACCTGCGCAACCTGGTGGGCGGACCGCTGCCCGCGGCCGCCACGGATCCCGCGACGTACCACCCGATCCTGCTGGCGGCCAACGGCCTGCTGTTGACCGCGTTCGGGTCCATGGGCCTGTACCGCATCGAGCGCTCCCGGGACTGGCTGGCGCTGTGGGCCTCGGCGACCAAGGCCGTGACCTGGGTCGCGCTGCTGGGCGTGATCGTGCTGTTCTTCGCCCCCGGATACCGCCAGGGGTTCGTCTACTCGCGGCTGCTGCTGCTGCTGTACTACATGCTGCTGGTGGCGACGGTGACCCTCACGCGCCTGTCGCGGCGGGCGCTGCTCCGCAGCTGCTGGCGCCGGCATCTACTGCTCAAGCCGGTGCTGCTGGTGGGTGATCCCCGGCGCCTGGATCGGCTGGCCGAGGCGATCCGTGTCGAGCCCGAGTGTGGCTACGGTGTGGTGGGCACGATGCCCGTCGAACCGCAAGAGAGCCTGTCCCAGCCCGACGCCGGCGCGTCACCGCCCGAGCGATCCCGCCTCATGCCGCGGTTCCAGCAGCTGCTGCAGTGTCGCCCCGGCGCCGTGTTCTTCTCTCCCTCCGACCCCGGGTTCCACGCCTACGTCCCGCTGATGCTGCACAGCTTCAGGCACAACCTCGAGGTGCGGGTCCTGACGCGCTCCGATCTGTTTCCCCACCTGCTGCACCGCACCTCCGAGATCTGCGGCCGTCTGGCGGCGGACGCCACGCGCACGCCGCTGTACCTGTTGAAGCGCTCGATCAAGCGGCTGAGCGACCTGCTGCTCACGTTGCTCGTACTGCCCATCGTCGGACCCACCATCGCGCTCTTGGCGCTGCTCGTGCGGCTGCAGGACGGCGGGCCCGCCTTCTTCCGCCAGCGTCGCGTGGGGAAGCATGGGCGCGTGTTCCTGATGTTCAAGCTACGCACCATGGCGGTGGACGCCACCGTGGACGAGGCGGCCAACATCGCCGAGGGACCCATGACGCTGATCCCCAACGACCCCCGCGTGACACCCCTGGGCCGCTGGCTGCGCCGGCACAAGGTGGACGAGCTGCCGCAGGTGATCAACGTCCTGCTGGGTCACATGTCGCTGGTGGGCCCGCGTCCGCCGACGGCGGAGGAGGTGCAGCAGTACACCGAGTGGCAGACCTGCCGGCTCACCGTGCGCCCCGGCCTCACCGGGCTGTGGCAGATCGACAAGCAGCGCAAGTGGCGCTTCAACGAGATGGTGGAGCTGGACCTGCAGTACATCCTCAACTGGTCGCTGCTCCTGGACTACGGCCTGATGCTGCGCACGATCCCGGCGCTGCTGCGGGGGTCGTGAGGCGGCATCGACAGCAGGACCACACCGGTGTACGCTGACCGACAATGAACCGACGCTCCACGTTGCTGGCGCTGCTCCTGATGGCGGCGTGCGACGAGTCAGCGGGCCGCGACGCCGCGCTGGACGGTGCCCTGGATGGCTCCACCGACAGCCCCGGGTCCGAGACCAACGGGGCTGACGGGCGTGGAGATGTTGGGGATGCCGGACTGCACGACGATGGCGGCGGAGCGTGTCAGGGCGTCACCTGCACCGGTAACGGCACCTGCGTCGTGGTGCAGGCCCAGCCCACCTGCGCCTGCGCGTCGGGCTACTACCGGGTGGGGCTGGCCTGCCAGCCGGACCCGTGCAGCGCCGGCGGCAGCTGCCTGTACGTCGATTCGGCCGCGGGTAACGACGGCCGGGCCGGGAGCCGCACCGCGCCGTGGAAAACCCTGGCCCGGGTGAAGCAGGTCATGTCCGGCCTCGCCCCGGGCAACTTCGTGCTACTGCATCGGGGCGGCGACTGGACGCAGGAGAGCTTGAACATCACCGGCGTGAAGGGGACGGCGGACCACCCCGTGACCTTCGGCGCCTACGGTCCGCTCACGCTGGCTCGACCGCTGCTCTCGAAGATCAACCTCACCAGCTCGTCGCACGTCACCATCCGGGATGTGGAGGTGACCTTGCCGACGAGCGGTCCCTGCATCTCCGTGAGCTACACCGACCACCCCATCGTACAGGACACCGTGGTCCACCATTGCGCGAGCAACGGCATCCTGTTCGGCGGTGCCACGAGCTACGGGGTGATGGTCGACAACCTGGCCTACGAGATCAAGGCCAACGACGCGCTGGTGATCCACAGCCCGATGGAGATCACGGCCACGAGCAAGGTCGGTGACCACCACTGGATCGTCGACAACCGGGTGCCGGGACCCGCCGCCGAGCAGGCGGTCGACGTCGCCACTGGCAACGACACGTTTGAGGGCGCCAAGGACATCAAGATCGTCGGTAATCGGCTGGCCCGGGGCAAGGCGGGCTGCATCATGCTGGGCCACGGCACGTCGGTGGCGTGGGTCGTGGGGAACCTGCTCGGCAACTGCCCCACCGCCGAGACCGCCGCACCCCTCAGCATCGGCGGGCAGCACGGGGCGAACTCGGGCACCCGGTTTCAGGTCCGGGGCAACCTGGTGTTCTGGAACCTGATGGCCGACCGTATCATCTCCGAGACGCCGCAGGTGATGGAGGCGGTGGTGGAGCAGAACACCTTCGTCACCACCATCGGCAAGCGGGTGGTGCTGTCGGCGCAGTACCCCGCGGGCAAGCTCTCCCTCCAGCGCAACATCCTGTGGACCACCGGCTCACAGGGACACGTCAGCTTCAGCGCTGACGCCAAGTCGTCCATCTCGGCGATGGACCACAACTGGTACATCCCGGGCACCAACCCGGCCTGCTCCATCGGCGGCACGTCGCTGACCCAGTGGCAGGCGAGCTCGGGCTTCGACGCCAGCTCCGCCTGCGCCAGCGTGCCGGGGCTGACCCTGCCCACACAGACCGAGGTGCTGGACTTCGAGGGATGGACCGGGGCCTCGTTCCTCGCCCGCTTCGTCCCGGATCCGACCTGGCCCGGCTGCGCGCAGCAGATCGGAGCCATGGACTGCAGCACCGGCAAGCTGCACGCCGAGATCAAGCCCATCGCCGGCTACAGCGACAACGGCGGGCTGGGCTGGCGCGGACCGCTGGTGGTGCAGCAGCGGTATCCCGTGCCATGATCCCTGCGAGGTGCTCCTGATGCAGACTGACCGGCTCCAACGCGTGCTGATGCTGGGCGCCGGCGGGCTGATGGGCACGGCCCTGCGCCCGGCGCTGGAGCGCGCCGGGATCGCGGTGGACGGCCCACCGAGCCAGGAGCTGGACATCCGCGACCTCGACGGCCTGCGCCGCCGGGTGGCGGACGGCCGGCCGCAGATGCTGCTCAACCTCGCGGCGCTCTCCAGCGTGGACCGCGCCGAGCGCGAGCCGGACCTGGCCTACGCGATCAACAGCGTGGGGGCGCACAACGCGGCGCTGACGGCGCAGGAGGCCGGGATCCCGCTGCTGCATGTGAGCACGGACTACGTCTTCGACGGGGGGCGGCGCACGCCGTACCGCGAGTTCCACGCCACTGGCGAGCCGCCCAATCACTACGGCCGCTCCAAGCTGCACGCCGAGCTGCTGGTGCGCGACACCTGCCGGCGGCACTTCATCGTGCGCGTGGCCGCGCTGTTCGGCGAGGGGCGGTCGGACTTCGTGGACATGGTGCTGCAGCGGGCCACCGACGTGGAGCACCCGCTGACCGTGGTCGCCGACCGCTTCGTCAGCCCCACCTGGACCGTGGATCTCGCGGGGCAGGTGCTGGCGCTGATGCGCACGCCCTACTTCGGCACGTACCACGCCACGGGCCACGGCGCGGCGAGCTGGTTCGAGCTGGCGCGCTCGGCGCTGGAGCTCGGCGGCCGCGACGTGCGGGCCGTGGTGGCGATCCCCGATCAGGACCTGCCGAGCCACGTGGTGCGCGCGCCCTACACCGTGCTGGACAACCACCTGCTGCGCCTGCGCGGCCTGGACACCATGCTCACCTGGCGCGAGGGCCTGGCCCGCCACCTGTCGGGGGCGTGACCTCGGTGTGCTATGTTCCGTGTCATGGACGAGAGCCACGACAGCTGCGGCTGCGCCACGCGCCTGGCGCTGAGCGTCGAGGAGGAGCAGATCCTCGGCCGCATGCGCGACCTGCGCCGGCAATACCGCGAGCTCAGGGCCTCGACCCCCGACGACCCGCGCCTGGAGCCGCTGCGCCAGGCGTTCCGCGCCTGCCAGCAGGAGCTGCGGCAGGCCAACCGGCAGAAGATGATCCGGCTGGGCCACGAGGTGTGAGGGGGGCGCTGACCTGACTTGCGGGTTGCCTTCCACCACCCCGCTCATGCTATGGTGCCGACCGGAGGGAGGGGGTATTCCCACCTACCTGTTGTCCGAAAAGACACGCAACTCCCCGGCGGAGCGATCCGATAACCGGACCACGTTGACAGTGAAACAGGCGAACCATGACAGCCTCTCTCAAACGATTCTGGGTGGCCACGCTGCTGCTCGGGCAGCTGGCCTGTCCCGGTGCGGTGGGCCAGGCGGTGCGGCCCAAGGACCCGACCTACGCCCAGGCCGTGAGCGCCGGCCGGTGCATTCAACCGTCGGACAACGAGATGCCGCTGGTGGTGGACTGGGAGCCTCAGGCGCGGGGTGACCTGGAGGTGGCGATGAAGCAGGGCATCGCCGTGGTGGCCTACGACTGCAAGACGCTGCGCGTGCTGCCCGACTGCCGCGTGGAGGGCGAGTACGGCTTCATGGGCATGACGCTCAAGCAGCAGCTGATCCAGCTCAAGAACGCCGACGAGCTCAAGACGAACCTGCCGCTGTCGGGCGCGATCCTCGGGGCCAAGCTCGGGGCCCAGCTGGAGCGCGGCGCCACGCTGGATGTGGCGCTGGTCATGGTGGGCAAGCGCGTCGCGGCCCGGGACCACGTGGATCGATCCAGCCTCAAGGGACAGTGCGCGGGCGCGACGCACTTCGTCCGCAGCGCCACGCTGGGCGCGTTCGTGCTCAAGACCGGCACACGCGGCAAGGCCGAAGCCGTGGCCGAGATCCTCGGCGTGGGCGGCACCGCCGCCAGCGCCAGCGATCGGGACGTGCAGAACCGCGACGGGGACCCCGACGCCTGCGGCAAGGCCACCCCCGACGCCACCGCGCCGCCGCCGCAGTGTGGTGCGCTGGTCCGGCTGCACCTGGCCGGGCTGGGCGCGGCGACCACCCCCTCCGGCATGCATCGGGCCGACGTCCCGTGCCCCACGGGCATGGTCTTCAGCGAGGGCAAGTGCACGGCGCCCTCCGACGGCGTGCTCCACCAGTGCGCCCACGACGACCTCGCCGATTGCATCGCCCAGTGTGACCGCGGCCACGCCGGAAGCTGCATGAACCTGGCCGTGATGCTGTATGAGGGCCACGGGGTCAAGACCGACCAGCTCCGCGCGCTGGCGCTGATGGACCGCGCCTGTCGCGCGGGGCATGTGATGTCCTGCGGCAACCTGGGCACGATCTACCTGCTGGGGCAGGCGGTGGAGCAGGACCTCCCGCGGGCCATCGGTCTGTTCAGCCAGGCCTGCGACGCCGGCGACGCCGCGGCCTGCGGCAACCTGGGCGCGATCTACTGGGGCGTCGGCGGGCTGCCGAAGAATGCCCCCCGCGCCGTGACCCATTTCCACCGCGGCTGCCAGGGGGGCGACGGCGCATCCTGCCACAAGCTGGCCCTGGTCTTCGAGACCGGCCAGGCGGGGGTGGCTGCGAACCCCGAGCTGGCGCTGCGACTGTACGTCAAGGCGTGCCAGGTCCCGTTCGGGCGCGCGTGCCTCTTCGGCGGTCGCCTGTACGCACGGACCCACGGCTGGCAGGACGGCAACGCGAAGAACCTCCACCACGTCGGGTGCGCCCTGGGCGTGGGAGAGTCGTGTCTCGCTCTGGGCTATGCGCTGGTGAAGGGGACGGACCTGCCCGCCGATCCGACCCGGGGTATGGCCTACCTCCAGCGGGGCTGCGACGCGCGCCACGCGCCGGCCTGCGGCGCGGCCGGGATATTTCTGCTGCGGGGATCAAACGGCGTACTCCGCGACGCCACCCGGGCTGTGGCGTTCCTCGGGCAGGCCTGCCGCCTGGGCCACGAGGTCTCGTGCGCGTTGTTCGTCAAGATGGGAGGCCGCCGGCCCGATCCGGCCACGCCCGCGACGCGGCCATCACGGGCCGCGCCGACCCAACCTGCGCCGCCCACGGTTCCCGTCTCCATCAGCCCCACGCCGTCGACGACAGTGGAGTCGGCGACGGTGGAGCCGACGACCACCGCACCGCCCGCACCGCCCGCCACCGAACAGCCCGCACCGCCCGCCAGCGAACAGCCACCTCCCCGAACGCGCCACTCCGGCCTCCTGACGGGCAGCATCATATCGGCCGTCGTCGCCACCGGCCTGGCCACCTTCGCCGCTTTCCTCACCCAGCAGAAGGCCACCAAGGCCGCCAGGGACTACGACCGCCCGGCCTTCGATGATGCGCGCCTGGAGCAGCGTGTGCTGTACGGCGTCGCCGGGACGCTGGGAGCGGCCAGCGTCACGATGTTCGTGCTGTACCTCACCACCGGCAAGGTTGTTCCACCCGAGCAGGCAGCCATGGCGCGCGAAGCGAGGGAGCCTCCCTGGAGAGCGGAGCGGAGCGCACGAGATGTGACCGCGCGCGTGGGGCAGCCTGTGATCACCGGCGGCCCGGGCCAGATGGGCCTGGGCGCCGCCTTCACCTTCTGACGGGGCCAACGATGACCACTCGACCCGCCGTCCTGCTCCTGCTGGCATGGCTCACCCCGGGCTGCATCACCGAGAGCACCTGGGACGAGAACATCGTCACGTCGTGTGAGCTCTGGAGCGAGTGCGCCAGCGAGTACTGCCGCGCCGGCACCTGCGTCGAGCCGGGGGAGATCGGCACCAGCTGCGATGGTGGCTGCAACGGCACATGCGCCCGGTTCGACTACAGCTATTACTGCGTAGCTGACTGCCAAGGCATTGTGTGCCCGGACGGCTACTCCTGTCTTCGCCTCGACAACCTGTATGAGTACCGGCACTACATCTGCTTCCCCACCTGCACCACCGACAGCGACTGTCCCCGCGACGTCCATTGCTCGTCCGGCATCTGCGACCCTGACATCTTCTAGCCTCGTCCCTCCCTTCCCGCCCGCCGCCAAAGCTGCTACTGTCGGCCGATGATCGACGGGGTGCGGATCAAGGAACTGCGCGCGATCTCGGACCAGCGGGGCTACCTCACGGAGTTCCTGCGGGCCGACGACGAGGACTTCGTTCAGTTCGGCCAGGTCTACCTCTCGGTGACCTACCCCCAGGTGGTCAAGGCGTGGCACATGCATACGCGGCAGTACGACATGGTGGTCTGCCTGAGGGGGATGATCCTGCTCGCGCTGTACGACGGGCGCGAGGGCTCGCCCACCCGGGGCGAGATCCAGGAGGTCTACCTCGGGACCCATGGCCCGCGGCGCGTCCGCATTCCGCCCAGCGTGTACCACGGCTGGAAGTGCATCTCCGCCGAGGAGGCGCTGGTGGTCAACGTCTCCAGCGAGCTGTACCAGCACCAGGCACCCGACGAGGTCCGGCTGCCGCCCCACGACAACCAGATCCCCTACGACTGGTCGCGACACGACGGCTGACCGCCTCCGATGAAGATCGTCCTCTGCACGCACCAGCTTCCACGGGACGAGCCGGGCGGCGTGGGCAGCTTCACCGTCAACCTCGCGGACTGTCTGGTTCGGGCCGGTCACCGGGTGACGCTCATCGCCGGCAGCTCGCGGCGCCCCGCCACGCCGGCTGACGAGGCGCGGGTGCTGGAGCGCGACGGCCGCTGCCGGATCGAGGACAGCGAGCCCGCCGCGCCCGGGGTGCAGACCCTGCGCCTGCTGCGCGCCGACGACAGCCGCACCGCGGCCGGCCGCTTCGTGAGCAGCTTCACCCACCGCCGCGCCGAGACCGTGCTGCGGTGGGTGCTGGAGCGACTGGCCGGCGACGTGCTGCACATCCAGCACACGCTGAACCTCAGCGCGCGCCTGGCCTCCATCGGCCGCGCCGCGGGATGCGCGGTGGTGGCCACGGTGCACGACTTCTGGCCCATCTGCCAGCGCATCGATCTGCAGCGCCCCGACGGACAGGCCTGCCCCGGCCCGGCGGGCGGCCTGCGCTGCGCCAGCTGCTTCCCAGGGGTCGACCGCGGTCAGGCGCTCAACCCGTGGGACGGCTGGCGCCAGCTGGGCCTCGCCGGCCGCCGGCTGGCTCGAACCGGCGCCCGGGCGACGCCCTACCTGCTGCGAACCCAGCTGGTGCAGGGGGGCTACGCCCTGGCCCACCGCGTGACCTGCCCCGCCCCGTTCGTCGCCGAGCTGCTGCAGCAGGCCGGCTTCGACGGCAGCCGGATCCGGGTGGTGGACTACGGCATTCCGCCCCTGCCGCCGGAGGTCGCGGCGCAGGCGCGACCGCGCGACTCGTTCCGCTTTGGCTATCTGGGCACGCTGGGACCGCACAAGGGCGTGTGGGTCGCGCTGCACGCCGCCCGGCTGCTGGCGGAGCAGACCGACCATCGGTTCCAGCTGACGATCCACGGCGGCCCGCTGCGGGACGCGCTGCTGCGGGAGCGGCTGCACGCCATGGCGGAGAGCACCGGCGGACGCATCACCTACGACGGCCCCTACTCCCGGCAGCGGCTGCCGGCGATCCTCACCGGCCTGGACGCGCTGCTCATCCCGTCCATCTGGCGCGAGACCGGCCCCATGGTGTGGCTCGAGGCCGTGGCCGCCGGGCTGCCCGTGGTGGCCTCGCGGGTGGGGGCGCTGCCGCACCGGATCCGCGACGGCGAGGACGGGCTGCTGGTCCCACCCGACGACGCGCAGGCCATGGCCGACGCCATGGCGCGCACGATCCAGGACTACCGCGGGCTGCGACAGGGCGCACTGAGGCGGACCACTCGGTCGCTGACGCAGGTCGTGCAGGAGCTGGAGCCGATCTACGAGGAGGCGCTTCGCGCGAGGGACGCGGCGCGATGAACGTCACCCTCGCCATCCCGTGCTTCAACGCCGGGGGCACCCTGGCCCAGGTGCTGCACGGCGTGAACCAGCTCACCACCCCGCCCGACGAGCTGCTGGTGGTGGACGACGGGTCCACCGACGACACCGCCGACACCGCGCGGCGCTTCGGTGCGCGGGTGGTGCAGCACCCGTCCAACCTCGGCCTGGCGGCGGCGCGCAACACGGCGCTGCGCCAGGCCACCGGCGAGATCGTGGTGTTCGTCGACGCCGACGCCGTCCCGACGCCCGAGCTGCTGGCGCGGCTGTCCGACCCGTTCGGCGACGACCCCTACCTCGCGGGCATCGGCGGGCAGCTGATGGAGCGCGCCGGGGGACAGCTGCCCGATCGCTGGCGCGCCCTGTTCTGGCGTCAGACCCAGGGCGAGAGGCCCATCGCCTTCGCGCCGTTCGTGGTGGGCGGCTGCTGCGGCCTGCGCCGGGCGGCCGCGCTGCAGGTGGGAGGGTTCAGCCTCGACTTCCGCACCAACGGTGAGGACGTCGAGCTCAGCCTGCGCCTGCGCCACGGCGGCTTCCGCCTGGCCTACGATCCACAGGCCCGGGCCCTGCACCTGCGGCAGGATGATCTGCGCGGGCTGCTCTCCATGGTCTATCGCCACAGCCGGGATCACGTGCGGGCGCTGCGCACGAGCCGCGAATCGGCCCGCCCCGTGGTGCGCGCCGCGCTGCGCTGGGGCCCGGTGTCGCTGTACAGCAGCCTGCGGCGCCATCACAGCCCGGGCCTGGCGGCCCTCTCGCCGCTGTGCTACGCGGCCGCGCTGGCCGGCTGCACCCGGGGCCTGATCGGCCCCGGTCCAGTCACACGTGGTCGATGATGATCGAGTGCGTGTGGCCGTAGATCCAGCGCCCCGCCAGCAGGAAGAACCCGGCGAAGACCACCAGGTATGCCGTGTCGCCCCACTGCGGCAGCTGGCTGTTGAGCAGCAGCGCGCGGTAGCCCTCGACCAGCGGCGTGAGCGGGTTGGCGTCGACGATCTCGCGCAGCACCGGGGGCAGCAGGCTGCGGGGGTAGATGATGGGTGTGGCCAGGAACCAGATCGTCAGCACCGATTCGGTGAGCGCGGCGATGTCGCGCACCAGCACCGTGAGGCTGGCGATGCTCACGGCCAGCCCCAGGGCGATGGCCACCTGCAACGGGAGCAGCAGCACGAACGCCGGCGCCAGCGCACCGGGGGGATGTCCCACCACCAGCAGCAGCCCGAGGAACAGCAGCAGCACGATGGCCAGCTCGAACATCGACGTGAGCACGCGCCCCGCCGGCAGCACCACCGGCGGCATGGGGATCCGCCGCATCATGTGCGCCTGCTCGATGTACACGCCGGACGAGCGCCGGATCGCGTCGGCCACCGAGTTGTAGGGGATCATGCCGCAGATCAGGAACAGCCCGAACTCGGTGACGCTGCCCTTGACCCCGACCTTGACCTTCAGCACCACGGCGAAGATCACGGTGTACATCACGATCATCGTGAGCGGCTGCACCACGGCCCACAGCGTGCCGAGGACCGACCCGGAGTACCGGCCGCGAAAGTCGTTGGCTGCCAGCTGGACCACGAGACGTCGGTGGCTGAGGATGTCGCCGAGCATGCCTCCCCGCTACTTCGACTCTCCCTCGTCCGCCAACGGCATGCTCTCCAGCGCGGCCATCCGCCGGGGAAGCTCGTCGAGGAAACGGATGCGCTGGACGCGGGACAGCATCGCGCCCTTGCCCACTCCGAACCGCAGCGGATCCACGTGGCGACCGTTGACCTTGATCCCGTAGTGCAGGTGCGGACCGGTGGCCAGCCCGGTGGCGCCGACGTAGCCGATGACCTGACGCTGCTTCACCGCGCTGCCCGGCTTGAGCCCGCCGACGAACCGGGACAGGTGCATGTACAGCGTGGTTCGGCCGTGGGCGTGCTGCAGGATGACCATATTCCCCGCACCTCCGCTGCGTCCGACGGTGGCCACCTTTCCATCGGCCACGGCCCACACCGGCGTGCCGCGGGGGGCGGCGTAGTCCACGCCGAAGTGGCCCTTGGTCCGGTGCAGCACCGGGTGGAACCGGTTCTTGTTGAACCTGGAGCTGATGCGACGGTAGTGCAGCGGGGTCTTGAGGAACTCCCGCGAGATGGAGCGCCCCTCGGGGGTGTAGTACCCACCCGTGCCGCCCTGAGGCTTGAAGTAGAACGCCTGGAACCGCCCCACCTTCCCGCGGTACTCGGCGGCCAGGATGTGACCATACTGGTAGAATTCGCTGCCCCGGAACTGCTTCTCCACCACGATGCGAAACTCGTCGCCCTCCCGCGGATCCGAGTACCAGTTGACGTCCCAGGAGAACAGGTCGACGAAGGTCGACACCAGCGCGGAGCCCTCTCCCGCCCGGGTCATCGCGCCGTTGAGCGACGAGCGCACCCGGCCACCCACGCTGACGGTGCGCGTGTCCAGCTGCTCCACCGCGCGCCGGGCCTTGAGCACCCCCTGCGAGTTGCGGCTGGCCACCACGGTGTCGATGCGCGACAGCTTGAAGCTGAACGTGCGGATGCGCTTGGTGTCCGGATCGAGCCGGGCCTCGAACGTGTGCCGGGGTCGCAAGGACCGCATGTCCAGCTCGGGCCGCAGCGCCGCCACCAGCTCGGTGATCTGCCCGCCGTCGATGTTCAGCGTGGCCAGGGCGCTGGACAGGCCGATGTGACCCTTCATGCTCCCCTGCACGATGATGCTGTCGTCCGTCGTCTCGGCGGACCGGCGCCGCTGGTGCTCTTGCCGGGTGCCGGCGGGCCCCCTGTGAAGCACCGCGCTGCGCTTGCTCAGCGCCTGGGTCTTGAGCACGTCGTGGATCGACGTGCCGCCCCGGAAGAAGAAGACATATATGTTGATTCCCACCAGCAGCGTGAACAGCGCGCCCAGCCGAAGACTGCCGTGCCAGCCGGTCTTCCGCCTCGCTCCCCTCAGTTGTCCACCACGCGGTGCGTAGTCGAGCCGAGCCATGGTACCTGCCTGTATGATCAACAGCGGCGCAGCACGCCACTGGGAATCTCCTGGGTAACATGTTGAAACGGAAGTTGCAATTGTTCCGGGTCCTGACGGGACCTGATGCAGCGAGTCAGGCCTTCACGGACCGGGCGGCCGCCAGCAGCTGTCGGGCGTTGTCCCGCGCCGCCTCGCTCACCGTCTCCCCACCCAGCATCCGGGCCAGCTCCTCGACCCTGGCCTGCGGCTCGAGCGTCTCCACCGCGGTCACCACCCGCCGGCCGCGGGTCTGCTTGCCCACGTGGATGTGGTGATCGGCGTGAGCCGCCACCTGGGGCAGATGGGTCACGCACAGCACCTGGCGGTGGCGCGAGACCTCGGCCAGCGTACGTCCCACGACGTCCGCCACCGCACCGCCGATCCCCGCGTCCACCTCGTCGTAGATCGAGGTCAGCACCGGATCGTGCGCCCCCAGCGTCTTGCGCAGCGCCAGCATCACACGCGACAGCTCACCGCCGGACGCCACCCGTCGCAGCGGACGCAGCTCCTCTCCCTTGTTGGTCCGGATGCAGAACTCCACGCGGTCCCGGCCCCGGGCCCCCAGCCGCCAGTCGTCGAAGCACAGCGCCTCGTCGTCGCCCTCCCGCCGGGGCAGCGGGCTCAGCGACACGTCGAGCAGCGCACCGGCCATGCGCAGCTCCCGCAGCTGTCGAGTGACCTGCCGCGCCAGAAGCTCGGCCGCCTGTCGCCGGGTGGCGCTGAGCCGCTCCGCCAGCGCCCGGGCCTGCTCCCGCGCGACCTGCACCTCGCGCTCCAGCTGACCCCGCCGTTGCTCCAGGTTCCGCAGCTGGTCCTGCTCCCGCTGCAGCTGCTGCCGTAGCTCGATCAACGCCTCCACGTCGGGCGCCGCGTGTTTGCGGCACAGCCGGTGGATCACATCCAGCCGCGATTCCAGCTGCTCCAGCCGCCCGGGCTGCAGCTCCATCGCCGAACCGTAACGGCCCAGGCTCTGACCCACGTCCTCCACCAGCAACCGCGCCTCCTCCAGCTGCGCGGCCCAGGGGGTCAACACCGGATCCACGGCGGCCAGCGACTGCAGCCGCGTCCGCACGTGGGACAGCCGCTCGGCGACGGCCCCCTCCGCCCCGTACAGATCCTGTTCCCCCTGCAGCGCCGCCTCCATCAGCTCCGCCGCCCGCTCCAGACGACGATGCTCGCCGGTCAGCTCGTGATCCTCGCCCGACACCAGCTCCGCCTGCTCCAGCTCCGTGAGCTGGTAGCGCAGGAACTCCAGCCGCCGGGAACGCTCGCGATCGTCGAGCTGGCTGCTGGCCAGCTGCGCGCTGGCCTGCTTCAGCTGCTGGTGCGCCCCGGCCATCTGCTGCAGCAGCTCCGGCGGCGTGCCGAGCTCGTCCAGCAGCCGGCGATGCGTCGTGCTGTCCGACAGCAGCTGGTGCTCGTGCTGACCGCTGATGTCCAGCAGCGACCCGGTGACGCGCGCCAGCACCGCGGCCGTGCACAGGGCGCCGTTGACGTACACCCGGCTCCGACCGCTGGCCGGGATCACGCGCCGGATCAGCAGCTCCGATCCATCCACCGGCAGCCCGGCCTGCTCCACCTGGGCCAGCAGCTCCCCCGCGTGACGCGTGGATCCCAGATCGAACAGCGCCTCCACCACGGCCCCCTTGCGCCCCGACCGTACCAGCTCGCTCGAGGCCCGGCCGCCGCGCAGCACCTCCGCCGCCTCCACGATGATCGACTTGCCGGCCCCGGTCTCGCCGGTCAGGACGTTGAACCCGGCGGTCAGGGCGAGATCCACCTCCTC
>Ga0210044_10003873_pt1 | contig 21220 bp, 20 predicted proteins | sample CryGey13umfilter_2_FD_183959 | JGI IMG/M metagenome (GOLD analysis project Ga0210044, IMG submission 183959) | Groundwater microbial communities from aquifer in Utah, USA - Crystal Geyser 4/9/14 3 um filter (SPAdes) (version 2) | ecosystem: Environmental > Aquatic > Deep subsurface >... | reverse complement strand
GTTTACTATGAAGCTTTCAAGTCAGAAAAAGACGCGAGAATAGAAGAAAAATTTTTAAAGTCGGGAAAGGGAAACGAAAGAATAAAATATCTATTGAAAAATACATAATAAATATGGAGGCGTGGCTTGGGCCCAAGGCCCATCAGCCTAGGGCTGAGAGTGGCTGAAAGCAGATTATATGCACTATGTTTATATACTAAAAAGTAAGAAAAACGGAAAATTTTACAAAGGACTTACCGATGATTTGAAAAGACGAATAAAAGAGCACAATTCGGGCAACTCGACATTTACAAGAAACAATGGCCCATGGGAGCTGGTTTACTATGAAGCTTTCAAGTCAGAAAAAGACGCGAGAATAGAAGAAAAATTTTTAAAGTCGGGAAAGGGAAACGAAAGAATAAAATATCTATTGAAAAATACATAATAAATATGGAGGCGTGGCTGAGTGGCTGAAAGCAGCACACTGCTAATGTGCTGAGCTCGAAAGGGCTCCATAGGTTCGAATCCTATCGCCTCCGCACACTACTTTTTTTATCGAGCAGACCGATGAGCCTCAAAGGTCGCTTAATAAAAAAGAACGCTAAAACCGCCTTATGGGCGGTTTTAGCTTTTCCTTGGATTGATCTTATTCTATGGCAATTTCGTTATCCTTTTTGCTTTCGATTGTGTAGTAGTTATATTCATCCGCCCCGCTGAACCATCTGTAATTGGCTTTATCGAATCTTAATTTTTTCAACATATCCTGAATCGCAGTTTGAGCATCTTTGATATTTTTGTTAGCGGCAAATACTGCACCGGAAAATTCAATTGTGCTATTACCAGATCCACTAATCGTGACATCCACATCATGCTCCCATAGTGTTTTGCCGACTAGCTTGCCATAATCCGCGCGCATTTTAGGAAATTCTCTTGTTTGGAATTGGACAAGCTTGGCCTCGAGATCTTTTCCAAGTTTTTTAATGGTAGCATCGCTATTGTTTTTCGCGTCGTTTACGAGGCTAGACCAGAAGGTTATTAAAAGTAATTCGCTGTTTATTTTTTCCAAGCTTCCTCGATACTCGTCTCCCTTGAATGCACCCAAGGTTTCTATCTGCTTGGTTAATTGCTCATTAAGAGGAACTGGCTTTATCTCCTCAGTCTTTATTGCTGGCTGAGCAGTCGCCTGATTGGCTGGCTGGCTTATATCCGAACTTACCAAGGTCATTATTACCGGGAACATTCCTATTCCTAAAATTATAAGCAGGAACGCTTGGAATGGATGGCGGTTTATCCAGCTCCTAAGATCGGCTTGGCAATGTTTGCATCTTTTTGCGAATTTAAGAACTTCTTCTCCGCATTGAGAACATTTTTTAGTCGGTTCTCCCGGCTGTGGATCTTGTGTTTCCATATTTTTCGCGTAGGTTTTTATTGATTATCCGGCCAGCGGATACCAAAAGGTCCACCGACCGTGCGGCAATTCCTTTCGGAACTGCCTGCCACCCTTTCGGGCGACAACCTACGCGAATAGATGCCGGTTCAGTGGACCGTTTCATTCGCGTAGGATTTACTGCCATGCCCACGCCGTGAGGCGTAAGTTTAGGCTAAATTGTTATTATAAGTATATGCTTTTAAAGAACTTTTATCAACTATTTTATTCTGTTTTCAGGGCGGTTTCATTTTTTTCTAAAGTTAACTGTTTATCCTTGAAGATCAACCGGCTTTTGGTGCAGGACAGTATTTCTCTTTTCTCGGTCATCGTTCCTTGTTTTAGGATGTATTTTGCATAACTTCTCAAATCAACTTTTTGCTCCTTTGATATTTCGTACTCTTTGCCGTTCATCTGCAAGACGATTTGGCGGAATTTGCCATAGCGTTCCACTTCTTCTTCGAATTGCTTTTTGATCCCGATCTCATTAATATCCAGTTGGTCAATAATTTTGGTTAATTGCGAAACAAGTTCTTCTTCTCGCACATACCCTCCTTTGCAATTGTGGTCTCTTGATCTGGTGCATCCATAATAAATATATTTGACCGTGTTGCCATTTTTCAACTTTTTGTATTTTTCATCGGCCGTTATTCCGGATCCGCAAAGTCCGCAAGTGAGAAGTTTGGTGAAGGCGAATTCCTTGCCTTCTTTCACAATCCGGTCACGCTTGAGTTGTTCGAGGGCTAAGTCGAATAATTCTTTGGTGACCAGTGGTTCGTGATTACCTTGATACCAGTTTCCGCTACCTCGCGGATATTCGAATGGTCCGTAGTAAAAAGTATTTTGCAAAATCAGGAAAATATTACTAAGTGATAGCGGTTTATTGCCCTTGGTTTTGAAATTCAGATCAAATCTCAACCAGTGATAGACTTTTCGGCCACTCCATTTTTCATAAGCTACTTTTTCAAATATCTTTCGGATGATGGGTCCGCGTTGAGGGTCTATAATAATGTGTCCTTTGCGCTCGACGCTTTTGTCAGTCAAATATCCTGATGGCGGGCAGGTTGGCCAAAGTCCCATCTCGCATCGGGTGCGCAGTCCTCGTTTCACATTGACTCCTCGATTATCATTTTCCAGCTTGGCCTGCGATCCTAAAATCATCAGCAAGAATTTTTCATTGGGCGAGTTTTTGAATACTTGGCCGTAGGTTCGAATTTCAATTAGCCCTCCCTGATCCATGAGATCCACCAGCGTTCCAAGGTCGCCCGCATTTCGACTTAATCGATCCGGCGCCCAAGTGAGGATGCCGTTGAATTTGGCTTTGCGGATATCCTCAATCAATTCATTGAAGATTGGTCTTTGGGCTGAGTCCTTGGCCGAGTGGCTTTCCCGGCGGATCTCCACGATCTCAAGGTTTTCTCGCTCGGCGATTTGGAGCATTTCCTTTACTTGGGAATCGATGGACAAGACCTGCCGTTCTTCGGACTCGGTTGATTTCCGGGCGTACAGGCAGTACTTGATCTTGATGGCTTCCGCCGGCTCTTGGAAGCCTGTTTGGGCGCCTAGGGCTTGTTGTGAGAGTGTATTGTTCATATACCCAAGGAATGACGCAATCGCTTGAACTAGTCCAGACCCCAGCTGTTGATAACTAAAGCCTTCGAAAAGCCCTTGAAAGCTCGCCAAAATCTCGAATTTGACATATTCTCCAAAAAGCTCATAATAGTAGTATAGAAAAAATATCAGAAAAAATTAGAAAATAGAATATCAAATTTACATTAAACGAGACCATATAATAACCATAACAAGGCAAGAGCTTAAGTTTTAATCTTTCGAGAGAAAGAACTTAAGATGAAATGGTTAAGAAGGTCTTTTTTGTTTTGTTGGGAATCAAAATAGCTACTTCAATTTAACTTGAATTTCAAATCGTTAGGTTCTTTTCTCCACTAATAGAATGGGAAAAGAAAATCTCAAAATCACCTTTGTGGATGTGAATTCCTTAAAGGTGGCTGCATACAATCCCAGAAAATGGGATGATGCCAAAAAGGAAAAGCTAAAAGAAAGCATTGAACGATTCGGACTGGTCGATCCGATCATCGTTAACAGTGCGCCGGAAAGGAAAAATATTGTTATCGGCGGACACTTCAGATTGGCTGTTGCCAAGGAACTAAAAATTCAAGAAGTCCCGGTGGTCTACTTGAATATCCCAGATATTGAGAAAGAAAAAGAGTTGAATCTCCGACTGAATAAAAATGTCGGCGAATGGGACATTGAGCTTCTCAAATCGTTTGATTTGGGCGTTCTCCTGAATGTCGGTTTTGATGATGGTGATTTATCTGCCATCTGGGATGATTGCCTTGAAACGGAGGACGATAATTTCCAAGAGGAAAAAGAATTAGCCGAAATCAAGGAGACGGATATTCAACTCGGTGATTTGTTTGAACTTGGATCACATCGCTTGCTTTGCGCTGACGCGCACGATCCTCAAAATATTCAAAGGCTGATGGGCGGAGAAAAAACTTCGTTCGCGTATTGTGACCCCATTTTTAACATCGGGGTTTCGTATGACAAGGGTATCGGTGGAAAACAAAGTTACGGAGGCAAAGTTGATGATAACAAATCCGATGCGGAATATCGCGAATTTCTCAAAAGCGGGATGCAAAGCGCGCTGTCAGTAGTCAACAAAGATTTCCACTATTTCTGCTACTGCGACCAAAAATATATTGGTATGGTTCAAGATATTTTTAGGGAGCTAGGAATCGGAAACAAGCGCGTCTGTATGTGGATAAAAAATGGGCAGAACCCGACACCTGGCATAGCTTTTTCAAAATGCTATGAACCGGCAGTTTATGGCACAGTGGGAAGTCCCTATCTTTCCAAGAGTCTACAAAATCTCAACGAGGTGATGAATAAGGAAATCGGGACTGGCAATCGCCTAATCGATGACATTTTGGATGAACTAGACATTTGGCTCGTTAAGCGTTTAGCTGGCAACGAGTATGAACATTCAACTTCTAAACCGCCAACTCTTCACGAAAAAGCGATTCGTAGATGCACGAAGCCCGGGGATATCATCTTGGATCTGTATGGCGGGAGCGGGAGCACTTTAGTCGCGGCGGAAATGCTCAAGCGTCGAGCCTATCTCACTGAAATTGAGCCGAGGTTTTGTCAGTTGATAATCAATAGGTATGAGAAACTCACCGGTCAAAAAGCCAGACTAATCAGTAACACGAAAAATGATGACAAAAATTAATTACGGGGACAAGTTCCAGATCGGCGACCATATTCTGGTCTGTGGCGATGCACTGGATCCAAAAATTGTGGCCAAAGCGATTGGAAAAAATAAGATAAATTCTTTTACAAGCGATGTCCCATATGGCGTGGATTACACTGCTAGCAAAAAAGATTTCAGCAAAGTGAAAGTGGACAAAGATATTCTCAATGACGGTTTGGTTTCCGAAAGCCAATACGCTAAATTCGTGGAAGATCTGATTGCACCAGTCATTCCATATCTCACGCGTAAAAACTCTTTCTATATCTTCAACAGCGATAAGCAAATATTTGCTTTGCGCGAAGGAATGGAAAAAGCGGGGGTGCATTTTTCCCAATTATTGATCTGGATTAAGAGCCAGCCAGTTATTGGGCGAAAGGACTATTTACCGATGCACGAATTGATCGCCTTTGGGTGGTTTGGAGTGCATGACTTCAAAAAGGCCAAAGACAAATCGGTTTTGTTCTGTCCCAAGCCCAGCAAGAACGCGCTTCATCCAACTCAAAAACCCGTGAGCTTGATGAGAAGACTGATTCTCAACAGCACTTCCATCGGCGATGTGATTTATGAACCATGCGCGGGATCAGGAACAACTGGGATTGCCTGTGAACAAACCAAAAGAAAATGCGTGATGATCGAACTGGATCCGGAGTATTGCCAGACAATCATTGAGCGCTTTTCCAAGTTAGGAGTCGAAGCAAAGAGAGTAGAAATTAATACTCAAAAAGATGAGCGGAAAAAATAACCAGAGCACCAAAAAGCGAACAGCTGAAGATAAGAACGCTGTACTGGAGCAACTCAAAAAATTGCCCATCGTCCAAGCCGCCTGCCAAAGGGCAGGCGTTGGACGGGCTAGTTTTTATCGCTGGAAAATTGAAGACAAACAATTTGCCAAGGATGCCGATGAGGCGATCGCGGAAGGAGTAGAAATGATCAATGATCTTTCGGAAAATCAACTCATTATGGCTATCCGGGACAACAATCTTTCGGCCGTCCGCTTTTGGCTCCAGAATCGTCATCGCGCATATACGAATAAGGTCGAGGTCTTGGAAAGAGGAATTAGCGTTAATCAAGAATTAAATGTTGAACAGAAGAAAATCGTAGAGGATGCTCTGCGCTTGGCTTCTTTAGACAGTAAAAAGTATGACAACCCAAACGAACATTCAAGCGAAAGCGCGAATACAGGTGCTAAGCAGTGAAAGCGGAATAATCCAACAAATAGTAAATGATCGGGAAGTGAGATTAGCAGTGACGCGCGAAAGTCACGTGCTGTTTTTCCACACTTATCTTGGCCACTATGTGAAATATCCGACAGCGGATTTTCAAAAAGAGATATTTCGGATTACAGAAGATGAATCAGTTAGATTCGCAGTCATAATTGCCTTTCGCGATTCAGCCAAATCCACTATTGTAAACCTTTCCAATCCGATCTGGTCGATAATTGGGAAACCGCAGAAAAAGTTCGTGTTGATTTTGGGGCAAACTCAAAACCAAGCCAGACGGCATCTGAATAACATCAAGCGTGAATTTGAAGGCAACGCGCTTTTATCCAGAGAGTTAGGTCCCTTCGAAGAAAAAGATGGAGAGTGGGGTTCAGTTTCACTAGAGATTCCCAAATTTGGAGCGCGGATCACTGCAGCTTCTTCCGAACAATCCATTCGAGGCATTCGCCACGGAGAACATCGTCCGGATCTTATTATTCTGGATGATGTGGAGGATTCCAATTCAGTGAAAACCCTAGAAGGCAGGGATAAGACCTATAATTGGCTAATGAGTGAAATTATTCCGGCCGGAGACCGGAATACGAAGATAATCGTAATCGGCAACCTCTTGCACGAGGATTCACTTCTAATGCGACTCAAGGAAAGTATGGAAGCTGGAAAAATGGACGGTATCTATCGGGCGTATCCGCTGATCAATGAAGCGGGAGAAATCCTTTGGCCGGGAAAGTTCCGCAATATGGAAGAGGTTGAAGGAATGCATAAAACGATAAGCAGTGAAGTGGCTTGGCAGAGAGAAATAATGTTGCGGATTATTCCAGATGACGGGCAGGTGATATTCCCGGAGTGGATTCAGTATTATGATCAGCTTCCTTACGAAAAACCAGGTTATGTCGTGGTGGGAGTTGATTTGGCTATTAGACAAAAAGATACCGCGGATTACACGGCCATAGTAACTGCCTATGTTTACGGCTACGGCGACAATCTAAAAGTTTACATTCTGCCTAACCCAATCAATGAGCGACTTACTTTTCCAAAAACTCTGGATCAGATAAGGATGATTGATGATGTTTACAGCCGTGAAACGAGATATATCTGCGTGGAAGATGTGGCCTACCAAGAAGCAGTTATTCAACAATTGAAAGCCGAAGGGATACGGGCTGAAGGCGTGAAGGTTAATAATGTTGATAAACGGGCAAAGCTGATTGCCACTTCGGAATACATCTTTTCTGGAAAAGTGGTCTTTCCCAGAGTCGGAGCGGAAAAGCTGATTAGTCAACTGGTTCATTTTGGTGTTGAAAAACACGATGACCTCGCCGATGCCTTCTCTTTTGTAGCTTTGAAGGTTATCGATAAGAATAAGCTGGGCGGAGGATGGGGTGTATTATTCACCGAGGCCTAAGTTTTTACAGAGAAAACGAAGAACAAGCTCTAATTGGGCTTGTTTTTCGTTATTTGTGACAAAAAAGCATGCATCTGATAGGATAATCCGGATAAATTAAAAGCAGTAGAGGGCTGGCTGTAATTAAAACCTTGACAAGAATTAGTATCTGGAGTAGACTGATTTTATGGAAGCTAAAAAAGACCTAAAAGATATTGCAGAGGTTATCGCGGGCTACTCTTTCCGGACTGCCCTTCAGGGCAAGGAAGATGCCTCGCTGTTTGTGCTTCAGGCAAAAAACATTCTGGATGGATCGATAGTGGATGAAAACAATTTAGACGGAATAGATTTTGAAAATTATCGCTCTAAAGCAGTTGTGAAAAAAGGCGATGTGGTCATTTCCTCACGCGGAAGTTTTCGCGCCGGATCAGTCAGCTTGGAATCCAAGAATATAATCGCCGCGTCGTCCGTGTATATCTTGCGATTGAAAAAAGAAACTGTCCGACCAGAATACCTGGCGATCTATCTGAATTCGATTGAAGGACAAAAACAACTCATCGAATGCGCGACCGGAGCGGCCATAAAAGCAATCCGGAAAAATGACCTGGAAAATATATCCGTTGCCATGCCAAGCGCTGAAACGCAAGAAAAAATAATCAGACTATATCATACCAGTAAAAAATTGCAGAAAGCTTTGATCAAAAAAACTAATTTAATAAACAATATCAACGAAGTAGTTATAAATAAATTATTAAACAACTAAAATTATGAACGCAGTCAGAAAATACACGCAAGAAGAGCTTAACAAAATTCTATGGGCGGCCGCTGATTCTTCGAGAAGCAGTGTCGATGCTGGCGTGTATAAAGATTATGCATTGGTGATGCTTTTTCTTAAGTATCTCAGTGATCTCTCAAAAAAGAGGCACGAGGAATACAAAAAGCGATTTGGCAGTGACGAAAAGCGCATTGAAGAAAAAATGAAGCTCGATCGATTCTATCTACCGCCAAAAGCTTCTTTTGATTATATTTACAGCATTATCGAACAGGACAACATCGGCGAAGAAATAAACAAGGCATTGCACAAAATTGAAGATGCCAACAAAGAAAAGCTCGAGGGAGTTTTTAGCGTGGATTTTAATTCTGAATCAACTCTGGGAAAGCTTGAACAAAGAAACAAAATGCTCCGCCATTTGATCCATGATTTCTATAAAATAGACCTCTCTGATGCAGGCGATGATATCATCGGAAATTCCTATATGTATATGATCGAACGCTTTGGAGCTGACGCGGGAAAAAAAGCGGGTGAATTTTTCACGACTCAAACAGTAGCCAAACTACTTGCAAAACTCGCACAGCCTAAAGAGGGTGACAGGATTGCGGATCCCGCATGTGGTAGTGGCGGCCTCCTTTTGCTGGCTGGAGCTGAGATTGAAAAAACAGGATCCAAAAACTATGCGCTCTATGGCCAAGAATCAACAGGATCAACCTATCAGCTGGCGCGTATGAATATGTTCCTTCACGGCAAAGACTCAGCCCGCTTGGAATGGGGCGACACTTTGAATAATCCACTGCTGGTGGAAAATGATCAACTGATGAAATATGATACTCAAGTTTGTAATATGCCCTTTAGTTTGAAAAAATGGGGCGCGGAAAATGCAGAGGCGGATAAATATAAAAGATTTTGGCGCGGTGTGCCACCAAAAGACAAAGGTGATTTTGCATTTCTCACGCATATGATTGAAACCGCTAAACCCAAGACTGGGCGTGTGGCGGCGATTGCGCCTCATGGCGTGCTGTTTCGTGGCGGAGCGGAAGGAAAAATCCGCGAACAATTGTTAAAGGAAAATATCATTGATGCCGTGATTGGACTTCCGGCCGGACTTTTCCAAACAACTGGCATTCCGGTGGCAATTTTGATCATTGATCGTTCGCGTGAAAAGGGCGGATCCAACGAAAAGAAAAAGGATGTCCTTTTTATTGAAGCATCCAAAGAATTCAAGCCGGGCAAAGCGCAAAATACGCTCACGGAGGAAAACATTGAAAAGATTTATGACACCTATGCCAAGCGTAAGGAGATTGAAAAGTTTTCTCGCAAGGTTAGCTTCAAGGAGATTGAAGAAAATGATTTCAATCTCAATATCACTCGCTATGTAGACACATTCGAGGAGGAAGCACCGGTTGATATCAAAGCTAACTTGAAAGAGCTGGCTGAGCTTGAGCCGGAGATTGATAAGTTGGAAAAGCAGATGGATAATTATTTAAAGGATCTAGGGATCAAATAAATATATGGCAGACACAAAAAGACAAGTCTTCTATAGTTTTCATTACAAGCCAGACTCCTGGCGTGTTTCGCAGGTTCGTAATATTGGTACCATAGAAGGAAATAAACCCGCGCCAGATAATGATTGGGAAACTGTAACTAAAAGTGGTGATGATGCAATAAAAAAGTGGATAGAAGATCAAATGAAATATCGTTCATGCACTGTCATCCTTATTGGCAAAGAAACTGCTAACAGGAAATGGATCAATCATGAAATTGTTGAATCGTGGAAAGCTGGCATGGGTGTTGTTGCTATACACATATATGGCTTGAAAGACCACGAAGGCTATATCACTAATCAAGGAAATAATCCTTTTGATTACATATCCTATGGAGACAGCGGTAAAAAATTATCTTCAATCGCGAAATGCTATAACCCCGCAGGGACCAATAGTCAAGAAAGATATGATTGGATCGCAAGAAATATGTCTGCAATGGTCGAAGAAGCTGTAAAAATTAGGAATAACAATTAAAAATTTATGAGTGAAAACGAAAAAAGACTTAAACATTTAGAATTAATTCAAGGAGTGATCACTAGAATGGGTGGCAACTTGTTTACATTGCGAGGCTGGATGATAACGCTCGTCGTTGGTCTGTCAGTTGCTTTTTTGGAAGTTGGTCGCAATGAGTTGCAGGTAATATTAGTACTTGTTGTTTTGATATTCTGGATTCATGATGCATATTTTCTTTCTCTGGAACGTAGTTACAGATGTTTATATGACAAGGTTAGAAAATTAAAAGAAGATGCTATTGATTTTTCAATGAACACTAGCGAGTTCAATAATCTACGAACAACATCAATTTGGTACTGCATGCTTTCTAATACATTGGCATATTTTTATATCCCAACACTGATATTGATAGTGCTAATAAGTATATTTTAATTATGAAAAGACAAATATTTTACAGCTTTCATTTTAAAAATGATGTAATGAGGGTTCAGCAAATTAGAAATCTCGGCGTAATCGAAGATAACAAACCGGTTACTCCTAATAAGTGGGAAGAGATTAAGGGAGGTGGCGAGGCAGCGATTGAAAGGTGGATTGATGAAAATATTAATCGCTCTTCTTGCGTTGTAGTTTTGATTGGATCAGGAACTTGCAAAAGCCGATGGGTTCAATATGAAATTAAAAAAGCATGGAGTGATCATAAGGGTTTGGTGGGTATTTACATTCATAATCTTAAAGATCCAAATTATGGAGTCTGCGCTAAGGGCAAAAATCCATTTGAACAGGTGATTCTAAAAAATGGGAAAAAACTATCTGATTATATTCCTGTCTACGATGCCGGGACCGATGCCTATAATTGGATAGACAAAAATATAGAGGCAGTGGTAGAAAAAGGCATTCAATCATGCAGAAAGTAATATGAAAAATAATAAGTTACAAAAAATAAGTATATCTGTCAGTCGCGAGCATGAAAAATATCTGCCGGATATTGATGTTGCATTTGGAAATTTGAAGGTGGAACATGTCGGCGGACTAATGAGATTTAGCGCTCAGGAAATGGCGATGCAGGTTATGATTTTCCTTACCTCTGCCTTTGTTGGCGGTGCCGCGTGGGATCTTTTGAAAATTGGAATAAAAAAATTATACAAAAAGTTCCCTCGGTCTTATGTCACAGTGAGAGGAAATGATTCAATAATGTATACAATAAAACCAGACATGAGTATAAACGTTATTGTGACTCCTGATAGAACAAAAGAATTTGAGCACATAAAATCATTTGATGATCTGGTTGCTCACTTGAAAGTTACGGCTAGCGTAAATAAAGATATTCCCACCGGGTGGCAAGAGATAGAAGTTGGCAACATCTTCAGTTTTTTGCGGACATATGCTATTTCTCGCGAAAACCTAGTCAGTGGAACATATAATGGTTCAGGAATCGGGAATATTCATTACGGAGATATTCACGCGACTTATGGATCATCAAGTATTGATCTGAAAAATGTATCCGTACCTTTAGTAAAAGATACTAATTTTGTCCCGAGCGCGGATGATTTTTTAATAAATGGGGATTTGATTATGGCTGATGTTTCTGAAGATTATGAAGGCATCGGGACAACAATTTCAATTCATGGATTAGAAAATAAAAAAGTTGTTGGGGGTCTTCACACTTTTGTGCTAAGGGACACCAAAAAGAAAACGAGTGAGCGATACAGGCAATATATATTTCGCAATCCGGAAATTAGAAATAAAATGAAAAAAATTGCCAACGGCGTATCCGTGTATGGCGTTTCGAAAACCAATCTGGCAAAGCTTATTTTAAATTTACCACCTCTTTCAGAACAAAGACGCATCGTTGCCGTTCTTGAGACCTGGGATAATACAATTGAAAAACTGGCGAAAAAGATTAAGGTTAAGAAAAATACCAAAAAAGGTTTGATGCAAAGTCTTTTGACTGGAAAAATTCGCTTAACCGGATTTAATGATAAGTGGGAAACTTTTGAAGTTGGAGAATTATTAGATTACGAGCAACCGACAAAGTATATTGTGAAAAGCACGGAATATAGTGATTTGTATAAAACTCCAGTGCTAACTGCTAACAAGGGATTTGTTCTTGGATATACAGATGAGACGGACGGCCTTTATAAGGATACCCCTGTGATTATTTTTGATGACTTCACAATGGATAATAAATATGTCGATTTTCCATTTAAGGTTAAGTCGTCTGCTATAAAAATATTGAAGCCGAAAAATGACAAAGTAAACCTCAGATTTGTTTTTGAAAAAATGCAATTGTTTAATATTGTTATTGGCCAACACAAGAGAAATTATATTTCAGAGTATCAATTTCTAACTATGGATATGCCCTCTATCAAGGAGCAGGATGCGATTGCGAATATCATTATAATTGCAGACAAGGAAATTAAAGCATTGGAGAAAAGACTTGTGATTTTAAAAGATCAGAGAAAATATTTATTGAATAATTTAATTACCGGAACTATAAGAACTAAAGCATAAAAATATGTTAGAAAAAGTCCATTTTGACGAAGCTAGACAATCACAACTCCCATTCATCGAGCTTCTTTTGAATATGGGATATAAATACATTCCCGCGGAAGAAGCTTTGAAACAGCGCCGGGGCGATGCCTCGAATTTCATCCTTTCGGATATTGCCGCCAAAAAACTGATGGAAATAAACAGCTATGAGATTGATGGCGCGGAATATGACTTTAGCGAAAAGGATGTGAGGGACGCGATTGATGAGCTGGAAAATATCCAATATGAAGGGCTGATTGATACGGCGCAGAAAATATACAATATCATTATGCCGACTAGCGGAGGCAAGACGATTAAGATTAGTCATGGTGGCAAGTCGATGTCCAAGAACTTTCGCTTTATTGATTTTAAACATCCGGAAAATAATGAATTCCATGTGACAGCGGAATTTGAAGCGACTGGCAAGCAGAGTATCCGGCCGGATATTGTTTGTTTTGTGAATGGCATTCCTTTTGCGGTTATTGAAAATAAGAAATCGAGCGTGGCAACTTTGGAAGCCATCAACCAAATGAATCGTAATCAGGGACCGGAATATTGCCCAAGACTCTTTGCTTTCACCCAGCTTTTGGTCAGCACTAATAATAAGGAGCTGCAATATGGCACAACTGGCACGCCAAACAAGTTCTATGCTGTTTGGAAAGAAAAAGAAGTTTCCAAGGAAGAAATAGACGCGCGCGTAAAAGCTCTTATCAACAAACAAATTCCGATCGAGACTTATAAACAAGTCTTGGCTGACTTGAATGGCGCGACAGACGGACACGCGCAAAAGCTTGATCGGCTATCCACTGAGCAAGATCGCGGCGTGGTTTCACTTTTTGAACCAGCGCGACTTTTGGATCTGACCAAAAACTATATTTTGTTTGATGCTGGAGTGAAAAAGCTTTCCCGCTATCAACAATATTTTGCGATCCATAAAATGCTGAAACGAATTTCCGAGGAAGAAACGACTGAAAAAGGATTAACTCGCCGTAAGGGCGGACTGGTGTGGCACACGCAGGGATCAGGAAAATCTTTGACGATGGTGATGTTTGTGAAAGCTTTGATTGAGAATCCGCATATCAGTAATCCTCGGGTGATTATTGTGACGGATCGGAAAGACTTGGATAAACAGATCAAAGATACTTTCAAAAACTGCAATCTCAAGAAAGATGTTATTCAGGCGACTAGTGGTCAGCACCTGCTTGATTTGATCAAAGAAAAAAATCTATCAGTTGTCACTACCTTGGTGCATAAGTTTGAATCAGCGCGCAAGAAAAATATCGGACTCGTTGATCCTGATAAAAATATCTTTGTGTTGGTTGATGAAGCTCACCGCAGTCAAAACGGAATTGCCAACTTGGAAATGAATCGGATTATCCCCGGCGCTTGTTATATCGGATTCACTGGAACGCCACTCATGAAAAACGAAAGAGAAAGCTGGCGAAAATTCGGTGGCTATATCGATAAATATACGATTGACGATGCCTTGCAAGATAAAATTATTTTGCCACTTATCTATGAAGGGCGTTATGCGGAAATGACACAAGATTCCGAGCAAATAGATCGACTGGAAAAACGCCAAGCGGATCGTGTTTCCGATGGTTCTAATAACAAATATGTAGCTAAAGCCCAAAAGGCGATCAATGCCAAAGTTATCAAGGATAACCCAGGAAGAATCAGAGAAATTTCCTATGACATTGAAAAACACTATTGTGAGAATTTTCAAAACACGGGACTCAAGGCGCAGATTGTGGCCCCTTCTAAATTTTCAGCGACTTTATTTCAAAAATATTTTGAAATTAGCGGGAAAATCAGGACGGCAGTAGTGATCTCTGATGAGCACGAAGACGGCGATGAGGAGAACACTCACAAGAAAGAAGTGGTGACCTATTTGGATAATGTCCGAAAAAATCATAGCAGTGTGGCCAAGTATGAAAAAGATGTGATTGAAAGTTTCAAGCACAATGAAGACGGCATAGAAATTATTATTGTGGTGGACAAACTTTTGACTGGTTTTGATGCTCCTTGCAACACAGTGCTATATCTGACAAAAGATTTGCGGGATCATAACTTGCTCCAAGCAATCGCACGCGTCAATCGTTTGCATGAGAACAAAAAGCTTCCGAAGACTGCCGGGTATATTATTGATTATTCAGAAAATGCCAAAAATATCGATACAGCTATGAAGCTGTTCGGTAATTATGACGAGAATGATGTCAAAGGAACGCTTATTGATGTGGCGGAGAAAATTCAGGAACTCGAGCAGAGTTATGGTCTGGTGCATGATATTTTTAAGGAATTAAAATCCTCATCGGATGATGAGGTATATTTGCAATTCCTCGGTGATGGTCCCAAGCGCGAGACTTTTTACAAGGCGCTCAACGATTTCATCAAGAATCTGAATGAGTGTTTTGTGTTGCAAGAGTTCGTGCATGAATTTGAACATTTGGATGTCTACAAAAGAGAATTGAAGAAATTCATGGAACTCAGGCGCGCGGCCAGTCTCAAATATGCTGATCGGGTTGATCTGGCACAATACAAGCAATCACTGGTGAATATCCTGGATAAATATGTAGATGCGCGCGGGGTTGAGCTTTTGACTAAGCAGGTCAATATCACTGATCGCAAACAATTCGAAGAAGCGATTGAAAATCTTGGATCGGACAAATCCAAGGCTGAAGCAATCGCCGCCCAAACCCAAAAGACTATCACGGAAAAGATGGATATGGATCCGGAATTTTATGAGCGATTCTCCAAGAAAATTTCAGAAATACTGGAAGAAATGAGAGTTGGCAAGATGGCGGATATTGAAGCATTGAAACAGATGAAGCTTATTCGTGATGATGTGGTGGACAAGAAAGACGAGACCCTCCCGATCAAAATAAGTTCTCACAAGGGAGCTGATGTCTTTTACCGCAATCTAAGAGAAGCTTTCGGAAAACACATTGCCGATGAACAGGTTTATATTGATGTCGTGTTGGATGTCTTGAATATCATCAAAGACGAAGCGATTGTTGATTGGTACAAAAATGGAGATGTGAAGCGCAAAATGATGAACGCTATTGATGATTATTTATACGATGTGGTCAAAAATCAAAAAAACATCGAGCTGACTCACGAAGAAATGAAAGCCATTATTGATACCGCGATGCAACTTGCGGAAAATAATAACGAGGTTATTGCCTAAAACAAAAATATGAATAAGTTTGTGTACGGATCGTTTGCGTACGAATACGAACTTATACGGGAAAACCGTAAGACTTTAGGTCTGACAGTTATGCCCGATATGAGTATTTTCGTAAAGTGTCCGCCAAGAGCGGATGCGGAGCGCATTGAAACATTCCTAAGGAAGAAATGGTTTTGGTTGCAGAAGCAATTGAATTTCTTCAAGAAGTTTCAAAAAAAGATCTATAAAAAAGAATATATATCTGGCGAGAGCTTTTTGTATCTTGGCAGGCAGTACCAGCTTATTGTCAAAAGGGCGAAGGAGGATAAGGTGGCTTTGCAGAATGGAAAATTAGTTGTTTTTACCACCCAGCCGGTAGATAACGGGTTGCATACGCGGATATATTTGAATGCTTGGTATAACCGGCGCGCTCGAGAGATATTTGAAGATAGATATGCGGAGGTATTCAAGAAGTTTGATTATGATCACAAACTGAGGCTGGAAATTCGAAAAATGCAAAAGCGCTGGGGTAGCTGTGCGCGTGGCAAAAGCATCGTCCTTAATCCGCTCCTCATTCATGCTTCAAAGGATTGTATTGATTATGTGATCACTCATGAGCTTTGCCATGTGAAGTATAAAAATCATGACAAGCGATTTTACAAGCTTATGAACTCCAAATATCCCAAGTGGGAGAGGATAAAGGAAAAGCTGGAAATGAGGCTTTCATAAAAAGTGAATATGAATACAAAACAAAAGGGAAATTTGCTCGAAGACATTGTTGAACATTTATGTTCTGGTATTAAAGGTGCAAAAGTATCGAAAAATGCAGAGATTTTAGGAACAAGGAGTGGTAATAAAAGAGAAGTCGATGTTTTAATCAAAGGTCAAGTTGGCATGTTTCCAGTCAGCGTTGTTATAGAGGCTAAAAATTACAATAAGCCAGTAGGGATTGAAAAGGTAGAAAGCTTAAAATCTAAGCTGGATGATGTTGGTGGAGATTTGGGTGTTATCGTATGTCCCAAGGGATTTACAAAGGCAGCAAGAAATCTTGCTACTTCAAATGGTATAAAACTATTTGAGGTTGTTGATCCAAAATTAGGAGACAACAAACTTTTTATTCCATTGCGTTGCATTATGCCAAATATGGCAGGATATAGCTTTAAGGTTATTCATCGTACAATTGGAGAATTTTCAATCAGTCAGGATATTTCCAGATGGAGATTTCATATAGGAAATGATTTATTAACCTCACAACAACTGGCGACTCACGCATGGAACACAGGGATGATTCCCCAAGAGGCTGGCGATCATACTGCCATTTTTAATGCAATGACAATGAGTGATGCTGAAGATCCTAAATATCTTCAATATTGTGAAATCGAAGTACACGTAAAAGTAATTGAAAAATTTTATTTAAAACTTATTCCGGCATCATTCTTAAGAGATTCAATGACTGATAGGACTCATTTTAATCTGGACATACATTTAGCATCAAGAGATGCTGATATGGAAAAAGCTGGGTGGAAAGAGTTCTCATCATTTGAAGAAATGGACAAGACAGCTGAAATTAAGGATCAGCCGGATGGCATTGAAGGATTAATTATAAGACCAAATTATCAATTGAGTATCAATTAGTAGAAAAATAAATTATGGAAGGAAAAAAGCAGAGTAAGTCAGATGGATTTATATTCGATACTAATGTATTTGATGAGTTGCTAAATAGCAAAATAGACTTAGAATCATTGCCTATAAATTTCAAATATTATATTACGCATATTCAGGAAGACGAAATTGAATCCATGGGCGATGATAAAAAGGGAAAGAAAGATCAGTTGCTCTCCATACTGAATAAGTTCAGCGGGAAACTAATTCCAACTGAAGCTAATGTATTGGGTGTTTCACAATTTGGAGCCTGCAAGTTAGGTAATGGTGTTAAAATTCCTACAGAAGCAGCGGTTTGGGGTGTCTCAAAATGGGATGAATGTAAATGGGGAAACGGTGTTAAAATCCCAACAGAAAGTTTTGTATTGGATGTATCCAAGTTAGACGGCGAGGCAAAATTAGATGGCACGACATATTTCGAATCATTGCAAAATGGAAACTTGAGACACATTGAAGACGCGCTTATTGGTGAAACTGCAATTGTAAATAATTTAACGCTCGTTTCGAATGATGAAAATTTCAGGAGTAAAATTCAAAAATTAGGCGGAAGCTCAATTAGTTTTAGTGAATTTATCGAAATAAATGGAAATTGTGATATTTAAAGCTGGCTAAATAAGGAATGGAAATTTCAGACGAAAAAATAAAAGAATTCCAAGAAATATACAAGAAAGAATATGGCAAAGAACTTTCTTGGAAAGAAGCCGCAGAAGGAGCGCGCAGTCTTTTGGGCTTAGCGCAAATTGCATACGACTCATATAAAGAGGATTGCTTTCGCAAGCGCAAACTCAAGGATCATCCCAAAGGATTTCATTTGGACGATGGGAAAACATACAGTTGCCGGATTTGCCGAGAAAGTATTTCTAATGAGCAGACTTGGTGGGATGAAGGTGGTATCAAATGCCTTCATTGCCAAAAAGCTTTGGACAAAAAGATTATTCCCAAAAGTGTTTGTAAGGATGATGAGTCTTGGTATGCAACTTGGGAATTTGATTACTATTTCAAAATAAAATCCCCAACTGTTAGAAAGCTTGTCAGACAAGGAAAGTTGAAGTCCCGGACTGTTCCCAATATCAACGGTGGCGAGCATTTTGAGCTGTTTCTTATAAAAGACAACATTGGCGTTCTTCCCGAAAAGCCAGAAAGCTATTTGGTTAAAGACGAACAGGACAGAGTCCATGTGGAATATAAGGATGTAGATGTATCAAAGTTATTACAATAAAAATGAATAGGGACGCAAAGGAAAAAGTAAATTTTCTCATTAATGACAACAAGGGGGCGATAAAAAATCCGCTACCCAAATTAGCATTGAAGGCAAACTCGAACTTGTTAGTTCAAGACTTGGAACGATCGAAAAAAACAATAGCGGAGATTCTGGTTGTTGTTGAAAATTATTATAAGGAACTAGCACCCTTTATAATAAACCTTCGAAAAAATGTTAACGACATTACAGAAGAAACTCATATATGCGCTGTTTATCTACTCATGAGTCATGCCGTTCAGGATTGGAAGGCAGCTTTTTTATTGGCTCGCAATGGTGATATTGGAAGTTGGGTTTTTATTCGGTTAATCAAGGAATCCATCGCGCTGGCTGACCTTTTCGTTCTGGAATTCAGGAAGGGCGAGAGAAAATATATAGACAAGTGGTTCTCCGGTGAAGTTATAGGACATGCATCTTGCAGGGAAGCTCACGAAGAATTCTTCAAGGAGCTGAAAGAAAACGAAGGAATTGATATAAAAAAGATGGCTTCAGAGATCTATCACATGGAATCCTTGGTTATACACAGCTCATATAGCACGATGTTGGAGAGCGTTAGTCCGTTTACGGAGGATTTTGATTATAGCGGACGGACCCAATATTCTCGTACTAGTACAATGTTGCCTTATGCCAAAGGTAGTATGGAGGCTGTAAATATAAGCCTAAAGCTCATATATTTATTTTTGATAAAAGACGCAGAAGCGTACGAAAATCTTGATAAGATACTGATTAAATACTCTAGCAAATGATACAGGGCAGTGTCTTAAAAGCTCAAAATAAGACAAGGGCTGTCTTGTGTCTCATTTGTCTCATTTACCCTTTGAAATTGCGACCGAGGAGCCTCAAATCTCGCGCATGGACGAATCGTCAAAAAAGCCTTATAATTCCCTATAACTGAAAGTTCTAGACCGATGATGCCCGCCAGTTAGGAAATGAAGTCATTGGCTCGCCCGCTACGAGGGCTCGCCAGCCGTTTTTCTGGGAAATTTCAAGACGTTTTGAATTCAGCATAAAGTTCGAGCCGACATTTTTGAGAAATGCGCGGATTTGCGTTTTGTCGCCCTGCGACAAAAGAATTTTGGCTTGGCTACTCAATAAAATGACTTCCCGCATCGGTTCGAGCCAATTATTTCCCTTTTGTTCAAAATCTCTGATTTCTTGGTCAATATCGGCTTTCTCGTTCAAGAGTTTGGCTTTCTTGGCTTGATACTCGTCCGGCGATATTCCTCTGCCCTCGATGTAAATATCCAGAAGCCGATCTATTTTCTGCTCAACTTCTGCTTTTCGGTCTTTCAGATTTTGAACAAAAGAAACACCCTCGTTTTGGATACTCGCTTTCTCTCGGTCTAGCTCGGTAAGCATATTGTCCGCCCAGTCGTCGGGAATAGAAACTTTTTGAATGACGGATTTCATCTGTTCAACAAGTGCTTCCTCACGGATATACTTTTCATTGCAGGTTTGCTTTTTCTTGGTGCAACGATAATAGATATACCCTTTTTGGGTTTCGGCGGTAATAAGACAACCACACTTTCCGCATTTCATAAATCCCGAAAAAGCAAACTCGTGTTTTCGCTTCCGCTTTTTCTTGCCCCGATTGTTCATCACTTGTTGAACGTCATCAAAAAGTTTCTTGGAAATAATTGGCTCGTGAGTTCCTTCGTAGGGCTCGCCGTTGAAGCGGAAAGTTCCATAATAAAAAGGATTTTTGAGCATTCGCTGGACACAGGAAACCGAAAGAACATTGCCTTTGTAGCTGTCGAGTTTGGAATCCGCCAAAAACTGCTTGATATTTTTCAGGGTATAGTCGCCGGTGGCGTATAGTTCAAAACACTTTCGCACTAACACCGATTTTTCGTTATCAATGTCTATGCTCTTTGTCCGAGAATTATTGAGATAACCAAGCGGCGCAAACCCTGGCCATATTCCTTTCCGCAGTTTTTGGCGATGGCCTCGTTTGATATTCTCGCTCAAATTATCCACATAGTATTTACTCTGTCCAAAGGCAATGTTCAGCATAAATTTCCCTTGTGGTGTGCTGTCAAACCAAAATGTCGGAAACTTGAGGTCAAGTATTTTTCCTGTGTCCAGCAGATAGATAATCTTTCCGCCGTCTATGGAGTTACGAGCTAGTCTGTCCGGATGCAAGCCAAAATTCCGCCAGCTTCTCCGGCACAAATCCGATCCAGCATTTCGGCGAAAATCTTTCGCCCAGGTTCTTTGGCAGTTTGCGCCTCGCTTAGCGAGGCGACGATTTCAAGTTTTTCTTTGGCGGCAAATTCTTTCAATTCAGAAAGCTGGGATTCAAGCGACATCACTTGTCGTTCTGCCCTCTCGGTGGATTTCCTTGTGTAGATAAAGTATTTCATAAAGATTTAGAAAAGCCCGCTTTTGGCCTTACTGAATTCAAAACGGCTTGAAATTTCCCCGAAAAACGGCTGGCGAGCCCTCGTAGCGGGCGAGCCAATGACTTCATTTCCTAACTGGCGGTGTCTGTTTGAAAATATCCGAACGGAACTGATTGGGCTCGGCGGGCGGAATTCCCCCCACGCCCCCCTTCCGCCC
>Ga0210044_10003868_pt1 | contig 21231 bp, 9 predicted proteins | sample CryGey13umfilter_2_FD_183959 | JGI IMG/M metagenome (GOLD analysis project Ga0210044, IMG submission 183959) | Groundwater microbial communities from aquifer in Utah, USA - Crystal Geyser 4/9/14 3 um filter (SPAdes) (version 2) | ecosystem: Environmental > Aquatic > Deep subsurface > Groundwater... | reverse complement strand
AAGGGGACCTTCCAAGAGCCGTCCCGCAGCTTGGCCTGCATGAAACCTTCGGCGGGATTGAAGTGGTTGCGGTAGTTCTGGGAGCGGGCCAGGAGCTGGTCGCGCTCGCCTGTGTGCCCCGTCTGGTCCGCGAACTGGGCGGCGGCCCAGTCGTCGTAGGCGTACTCCAACGTCATGGACACCGACTGGGTCGGGTCGCATTCGCTGGGGACATAGCCCAGCGCCAAGTATTCTGGCGGAGTGCCGAGGTTCAAATAGCCACACAGGCTGGTGCTGCCCAAGTTGGCAATATCCTCGGTGGAGGCCTTCCAGATGGCCTCCCAGGCGCGGTTTGGGTCAAAGTCGCGCAGCCCCTTGGCGTAGGCGTCGGCGATGATGGGGATCGAGTGGTTGCCGATCATCACCCGCGAGTAGCCCGTGGCGTGCCACGTGCACTTGGGCAGCCAGCCGCCCTGCTTGTAGAGGTGCAGCATGGACCAGATGACGTCGCCGCGCCGCTCGGGCTCGATGAGCGCCTGCAGCGGGTGGCTGGTCCGGAAAGTGTCCCACATGCACCAATCGTCGGTGTAGAAGTGCCGGCGGCCGGCCTCGAACACCTCGGCCTTGCCGCTGGAGCCGCTCTGGAAGCGCGCGCCTTGCTCCGTGTAGTCGGCCGGCTGGAACATGGAGTGGTAGAGCGCCGTGTAGAAGATGGTCTTCAGGTCTTCTTCGCCGTCGACCTGGATGCGGTTTAGGGCTTGGTTCCACTGCTCCGAAGCCGCTGCACGCACGGCGTCGAAACCCAATTGGCGCGCGGGGGCGGCGTTGAGCGCCGCTTGCTCGACGCTGATCAGGCTGATGCCGACGACCGCGTTGAGCTCGCCGGTCGCCGCGACGTCGAAGTCGAGCCAGAGCCCGAGGTCGACGCCGCGTCCAGTACGCGCTCCAGGCGTCGTCACCCGCGTCGCGCCCTCCCCTTGCCAGGTCCCAGTGTCCACGATGGGGCGGTCGAAGGTGGCGTGGAAGTAGACTTTGCTGTCCCCGGTCGGCTCCATCACCGCCAGCTCCAAGAGTGGATGGACGTTGTAGTACCCGAAGCCCTGCACTACGTCGTCCCCCACCACCTCGACCTCGCCGCCCACGGACTTGCCGTTGGAGTGGCCCAAATCGATGAGCACATGCGCGGCCTCGGACGGAGGAAACGTGGTCCGATGCAGCCCGGCCGTCGAGGTCGCGGTGAGCTCGACTTGCACGCCGCTCTCGAGCTCGACGGAGTAATAGCCTGGCTCTGCGTGCTCGGTGTCGTGGGAGAAGGTTTGCCGCACGTCGAGGTCGGCAGGCAAGACCCCGCTGTAGGGCATGAAGAGGATCTGACTGTAGCCGTTGGCCGAGCCGCCTGGCCCCTCGAGGTTGAGGTGGGTGAACCCTTCGAGCTGGGTGTCGTCGTACTTGTAGGAGTCGATGCTGCCGGTCTCCGAGGAGGTGTCGGGGCTGACGCGCACCATGCCGTGGGGCAGCAGCGCGCCGGGGATCACGTTGCCCTGGCCGAGCGTGCCGATCATGGGGTCGACGTAGGGCGTGAGCTGGCGAAGGTTGGGGATGACGAGGTCCGGGGGCGCAACCCAGTCGTCGACCTCGTTCGGCGCGAGGTCGGCGACGCTGTCGGCGTCGAGCTCTGGGGAGAGGTCGAGGTCATCGGAGGTGTCGAGCTCTGGGGAGAGGTCCAGGTCGACTTGAGCATCCCCAATCGGACGATTGCTGGCGGGGTCGTCGCAGCCGACGAGCCCAAGCGCGAACAGAGCGATGAGGGCGATGTGGGCGATGTGGGCGAAGGAGGGCATGTGAGGTCTCGTCATGGGGGCAAAGAGGGGCAACCGTCGAGGGATAGTGCGGGTCTGCTCGAATCGCAGCAAGGGTTTTCTGTCTTGCTGCCCGTTCCCAGTCTTGTTGATCTGAGATATTGTCAGGGTCTCGAATTCCCGCTGACCTCCTCGCATAGGCCGATCACCCAATGAAGCCTTCAATTATTTTCGTCCTCCTTTCGATTTCACTGATGGGGCTCACTGCTTGCGACGATGGCAAGGGAGCGGAAAGCGCATCGGACACCAGCGCCGCGGATACCAGCGCCGCGGACACGGCCATTGACCTCGCAGATTCATCAGCCGACCTCACCGACACCAGCGCCGCGGATACCAGCGCCGCGGACACGGCCATTGACCTCGCAGATTCATCAGCTGACCTCACCGAAACCAGCGCTGACCTGGCAAACGACACCGGCGAGACAGACACTCTCGACCCAAGCCCCCTTGATCCAGAATGGGCCAACTGGCCGATGCCTCATCCGGCAGGGCAAAACCCAGCGCTCCCCAACCCGGCGAGCTACGACGTCTCCAGGTCGGGCATCGTGCTCGACGAGATCACAGGGTTAGAGTGGCAGCGCTCGCTCGACAGCAGCACCTATGACTGGGAGGGAGCCAAGTCCTACTGTGCAGACCTGCCTCTCGACGGCGGCGGGTGGCGCCTCCCGAGCGTCATTGAGCTCGTCTCCCTGGTGGACACTTCCGTAACATCGTTTGGCGGTCTCGAGCCGCCGACCATCGACGAAGTCGCCTTTCCGGAGACGCCACCCGAAGCGTTTTGGTCCTCGTCCCCAGCCGCGGATGACCCTAACACACCCTGGGGAGTGCTCTTCTGCTGCGGCGGCGAGACCGGATTCGCCGACAGCATCAGCCAACTGGCTAGGGTGCGGTGTGTTCGTTCGGGGCCGATTGGACCCGACGTCGATCGCTACACCACTCCCGCCGAGGGCACCGTTCGCGACCGATGGACTGGTCTGACGTGGCAGGCCGTTCCCTCCGAATCCACTTTGGGGAACCCATCGTCGGCGGCGTCTCACTGCTCGAGTCTTCAACTCGACGGCGGCGGCTGGCATCTTCCGACCATCAAGGAGCTCCAAACCGTGGTGGATCGCCGACAAGCCAATCCATGCGTCGATTCGGACGTCTTCTCGCTCGCCGAGACAACGTCTCCCGCGATATTTTGGTCGTCTTCCACGACCTCTGGTGCCAATGGCATGAAGGCGCGCGGCGTCTACTTCGACCGTGGCAACACTTTTAGCATCGACACCCAGTGGGGAGGCTATGGACGTCCTTGGTGCATGCGACGCGATGGCGAGCGGACGGACCCAATCGTGATTCCCCCTGCGGGCTGCGATCCAACGGCAGTCGCTTGTCTCAACGAACAGGTCGTCGACTCCCCGTTCTTCGACACGGCGAGCCTCTATACCATTCTCAGCTCGCCAAGCGGCGATGGGTTCAGCGCTTTTGTGCCCATGGGAGATGCTGGTTCTGGACACCCATTCGTCTACGGACGTTTCACCGACCAAGGTCTCGAGGCACTTCCCCTCGATGACCTCACGGCAATGCAGTCGCAGCGTTGGCACATCGCCTTTCGCGACCACGTCATCCGATTGAACAGCGGCGTGTCAGGGCCTTCGTGCGTCCTCGGTGCCGAGCTTCCCCCAGGGACCGACTTTGACACTCTGACGAGCGCCCCAACCGACCTCGTCTTCGAGGCCGAGAGCTACTACTCCTCGCAGTGCGCGTTGACGCCCGACAGCTCGGGACTGGGGACGCCGGATACCCTCACCGCTGGCTATTGGACAAATCCCGGGTGCCTGCGGATGACCGGCGCGGTCTATGTCGTGCAGCTCGACGATGGCCGCCAACTCAAGTTGACGGTGGATGGCATCTATCCGACGCCTACCCAAAACGAGTGCCAAGAAACCGGAACGATCTCCAGTCCCATCCCGCCAAACCAGTTGATCTTCCGGTGGGCGTTTCTTCAGCCCTAGGAGCCCAGTCCCGAATCGAACTGCGCGCAATAAGTCCCTTCGCCAAGAGCCCCATCGAGCTGGGCTCTTGGGCGTTTGGACGCGCTTTCGTGTCCGAGCGGTCGGAAGCGATTCGCCGCGTCGTCATACAACGACAGGAAGCGGCCCTTGAGCAGGAAGTTCGGGCTCACCGGCCTGACCCGGTGCCCTCGCTCCTTGAGCGCGCCGACCGGAACCTGCAAGTTGGCCGGGGTGTCACAAGGATGGTGGCAGCCACGTTCGCGTCTGTCATCACTCCCCCTCGTTATGCAGCTTGAGGCGAGCCGGATGGTTTTCGGCGCGTGATGCCATGGGCGCCACTTCGATCCTGTTTCTGCCGTTCTCCTTCGCGCGGTAGAGCGCCTCGTCCGCTCTGCGGAGGAGCCCCGCCTGACCCGCCTGACCGCTTTCGTTATCCCATTGGGCCACACCGATGCTCACGCGCGTCACCTGCTGAAGACCCTTCCATAGGCGTTGCGCTACAACATGGGCCTGCGCGGAATTCAGCTCCGGAAGCAGGACGATGAACTCATCACCGCCAAACCTGGCAGCAAGGTCCACCTCCCTTATCTCTCTTGCGATGATCCCAGCGGCTTCCTTGAGCACCCTGTCGCCGGCTAAATGGCCCAATCTGTCATTGATCTCCTTGAAATGGTCGCAATCGATCATGAGGAGCGAGAAGGGTTCGCCTATGCGTGTTGCGTTGGCGAGAACGCGGGCAACTACGCCGTCATACGCTCTTCGATTCGAGAGCCCGGTTACCGGGTCCACAAGGGAGAGCCTCTCGACTTGCTCGTACAGCTGTGCGTTTTCGAGCGCCATGCCGATGCTCGCGCCGAGGGATCGGAGGAACCATGGCCCAAGGTCGGAGCTGCCGGCATCGGTCGCGAGGTTGAGACAGAGAACGCCCAGCACCGCCTGCCTTCCCACCAAAGGGATGACGACACATCCGTGAGGTGTCATTTGGCAACGAATGTGGCCACCGTCGGTGGTGCAGGTGCTCGAAGCAATGACCTCACCGGTATGTACCGCTTGGCCGCAAGGAGACTCCCCCGACCGCGAGTTGCACTGGGCCTCGAGAAAAGCCTGTGAAGGACCGATCGTGGCGCCGAGACGCAGAGCGCCACCTTCCATGAAAAATGCTGCGGCGGCCTGAACAAGGTCCGTCGCGAGTGGCAAAACCACGCAGATGAGCGCGATGTCCAGGACCGCGGTCACACCTTTGGCCCCGACGAGCGCGGTCATGGTCTCAAAGAGCCGAAGGAGGTCGGCATGACGCCGGAGAATCTGACCCTCGGCTTGCAGTTCGTGTGCGGCATCCCCTGCCGGTGAAGACACGCCCTTACTGTTTGTTTCCCCGAGCTTGTACTCCGTGATGTCTCTGGCCACTCCCCCCATCCGTCTCCGATTTCCCTGGGCGTCGCAGACGAATGCCTTGCTGTCTGCCAACCACCTCACAGCGCCCTCCGGTCGGACGATACGGTATTCGGCGCTGGCGCGTCCGGTCTCGGACAGCCGCGCGGCGCTGTCACCGGCAACAGATCGGTCTTCGGGATGCACCGCCTCGATCCACAGCCCGGGGTTCGCCTCGAATTCGGTCGTGGTCCTCCCATAGACCCGTTCGAAGGCGGCGTTGACGTCGAGGACTTTCGTGCCGCACAGCGACGAGGACCAGATCACGTAGTTGAGCGAGGATAGCGCCGCCTTGAATCGCGTGTGGCTTCGGCTGGCCTCGGTGATGTCGGTGATACTCGAAAGGACCAAAACCTCATTGTCCAGCCGCAACGTCTGGGCCGAGAACACGCCGATGATGACCTCACCCGTCTTTCTCCGGAAGCTGTGCTCCTGCGCGACCACGGCTCGTCCGGCGCGAAGCTCGGCCAGCATATGATCCCGGTCAGCTTCATCAACCCACAGCTTCAACCCGGTCGAAGAGCTCGCCAGGGCCTCTTCCCGGCTGAAGCCCGTCATCGTCGCAAAACAATCGTTGACCTCGATGAACTTGCCGTCTTCCGCTCGCGCGAGGGTGAGTGCGTAGGGTGAGGTCCGGAAGACCTCTGAGAACTTCTGCTCGCTGTCCCGAATCACCTGGTTGGCGCGAACCAGCTCGCCGGTACGTTCCTCTACCCGTTGTTCGAGCGCGATGGTCAGCGTGTGGAGCTCGTCGGCTTGCTCACGCAAGCGGCTGGACATCTTTGAGATTTCGACGAAGACGTCGACTTTGGCCCGCAGGATGTCGGCGTCAAGTGGCTTAAACAGATAGTCCACCGCGCCAGCGCCGTATCCCTCGGCCAGGTGCGCTTCGCTCCTGCTCGTCGCCGTGAGGAAGATGATGGGCGTATTGTGACTCTGGGGGCGCTCGCGGATGAGCCTGGCCGTCTCGTAGCCGTCCATGTCGGGCATCTGCACGTCGAGGAGGATGACCGCGAAGTCGTGGGCCATGACCTGCCGCAAAGCCTCTTTGCCTGAGCCGGCCTTCACCAGGTTCAGCCCGAACTCACCGAGCATGGCCTCGAGCGAAAGGAGGCCGCTGGGAAGGTCGTCCACGAGCAGAATGCTTGGCTTCGACGGCTCTCTCCTCACCTCGTCCATGGTGCTGCACCCTCCTAGGCGTCGTTCAAGAGGACCAGCAGATTGGCGTAGTCATAGCCGTTTACAAGCCGCCCCATTTCCTGAGCAAGCTCGGTGCTATGCGGCTCGACCCTGGAGATGAGCTCGACGATAGCATCGAAGTCGGCGCAGAGGGTCGCCCAGCGGAGGCCGTCAACGAGCTCCTCGGGCAGCCTCGCCACCGCCGCGCGCTCCCCTGCTGCGGGGAGGCCGGTGACCTTCGCGGGCGTCCGGCCCTCGTCCTCCGCGTTCTGATAGCGCACGCCGAGCAGCGCCTGCATCTTGGCGAACAACATCTCCTCACGGAACGGCTTGGCGAGGTAGTCGTCCGCGCCGGCTTTGATCGCCGCCTGCCTATCATCATCGAAGGCGTTCGCGGTCACGGCAAGGATCTTGACCGCCGCACCGCCCTGCCGCCGCCGGATGCGGCCGATCGCCTCGGCGCCGGACAGGATCGGCATTTGCATGTCCATCAGTATGAGGTGCGGCGCCCACGCTTCGGCCTCGAGCACGGCCTGGGCACCATCATTGACCGATCGCGAATCGAACCCGACGCCGAGGAGCAGCGCCATCAAGAAGCTCCGGTTGTCCTCATTGTCATCCACCACGAGGACTCGAAACACCGGCTGCCCTGTGGCCAATGCCTTCACGTGTGCGGGCAGGCAGGCTGTGATGATCGACCCGCGCCTGCCCTGCTTCACGGGGATCTCCAGGCGGAACGTGCTGCCCTTGCCAAGCTCGCTGCGGGCCTCGAGCGTGCCCCCGAGCAGCTCGGCAAGCTTGCGGCTGATGGCCAGGCCCAGACCGGTCCCGGAGCGGAGCATTTTCCCGCTCGTGGTCTGCTCGAAGCTCTTGAACAGCTTGGTCATCTCCTCGGGTAGGATGCCAGCCCCGCTGTCCTCCACCTCCACCACCAGCTGCCGGGTCGCATTCGAAGCGGGGACGTCCTGCCGGACGGCCACCCGCAGCGCCACGCCACCGCTCGCAGTGAACTTGACAGCGTTGCTGAGGAGGTTCTGGACGATCTGCCTCAGCTTGAGATCGTCGGTCGTGATGATGGGCTCCATGTCGGAGCCGTGGTTGATGACCAGACGCAGGCCCTTTGCCTCGGCGGGCTGCCGAAACATCCCCACGAGCTCTTCGAGCAGCGCGAACAGGTCGAACGTGGATGGCTCGACCGACATCCGCCCGGACTCGATCTTCGACAATGCCAGGACGTCGTGGATGAGCGCGAGCAGGTGGTCGCCGGCGCGCAGGATCGTGTCGACCTGCTGTCGCTGCTCGGAGGTGAGGCCCGCGTCGCGACGCAGAAGTTGCGCAAAGCCGAGGATGGCGTTCATCGGCGTTCGGATCTCGTGCGACATGTTGGCGAGGAACGCGCTCTTCTCCCGGTTGGAGGACTGGGCCACTTCGGCGGCGATTCGCGCCTCCTCTGCTGACTTGCGGTCAGTCACGTCGCGAAACATGCCAAGGAGCAGAGGCCGGTGGTCGAAATTCAAAAGGACAGAGCTGACGTCGGCGCAGAAGAGACTGCCGTCCTTTCGCCGCACGGGGACGTCGGGGGCGAGCCTGAGCTCTCCCCGTGCCTGCGCTTCGAAAAGAAGCCTCACCGACGCCAGCTCCTCGGGCGGGTGCAGGTCTCTCATGTTCATAGCAGTCACTTCGGCGGGGCTGTAGCCGGTCATTCGGCCAAACAACGGATTGCACTCCAACAACGCCCCGGTGGCCGCGTCCGCGACGACGAAGCCGTCCGTTCCTGCCTCGAACAGGGTCTTCCACCTGCGCTCTGTTTCCAACAATTTCTGCTCGGCCTGTTTGTGCGCCGTGATGTCAGTGCACACGAAAGCGAAACGCGGTCGGGCGCCGGGTCCTGCCGGCATGGGGCTCAGCACCGTTTCATTCCAGGCGATCTCGCCCCAGCCCGGGCCGACGTAACTCTCGAAGACCACCGGCTGCTGGTTCTCCGTGCAGCTCGCGATGGCAGCCGTCCACTGGGCGATCAGGTCGGGCTTCATGAGACCGCGAATCTCCAGTAGGCTGCCGGGACCGTAGCCAGCCAGGAGCGCTGTGACGGTCTTGTTGACGACGACCGGGACCAGGTTGTCCCCATCCAGCTCGCAGACACCCCGCGCGGCCCCCGGGCTGTTGAAGAATGCCTCGAGGATGGATCGGGCCTCGTCACGCTCAAACTCCAGTCGCTTGCGCCCGGTGATGTCGTTGATGCTCGAAAGGACCATTGGGGCATCGCCGATCAAGAGCGCCTGGGCCGAGAACAGCCCCGTGATGACCTCGCCCGTCTTGCTCCGGAATCGGTACTCCTCGGCGACCACGGCTCGTCCGGCGCGAAGCTCGGCGAGCACGTGAGCCCGGTCAGCTTCATCAATCCACAGCTTCATCCCGATCGAGGAGCTCGCCAGGGCCTCTTCCCGGCTGAAGCCCGTCATCGCCGAAAAACAATCGTTGACCTCGACGAACCTGCCGTCTTCGGCGCCCGTGAGGGTGATGGCGTAGGGTGAGGTCTGGAAGGCCTTGGAGAACTTCTGCTCGCTGCTCAGAATCTCCAAGTTGGCGCGAACCAGCTCGCGAGTACGTTCCACGACGCGTTGCTCGAGCCCGGCGTTCAGCGTGGAGAGCTCGGCGGCCTGCTCCTTGAGGAGGCTGGACATCTCATGCATCCTGACGAAGACGCTGACTTTGGCCCGCAGAATGTCGGGGTCGAGTGGCTTGAACAGATAGTCCACCGCGCCGGCCTTGTAACCCTCGTACCGCTGCGCGTCGGTCCTGTTCGTCGCTGTGAGAAAGATGATGGGCGTATTGCGGCTCTGGGGGCGCTCGCCGATGAGCCTGGCCGTCTCGTAGCCGTCCATGTCGGGCATCTGCACATCGAGGAGGATCACCGCGAAGTCGTGGGCCATGACCTGCCGCAAGGCCTCTTTGCCTGAGCCGGCCTTCACCAGATTGTGCCCGAAGTCACCGAGGATGGCCTCGAGCGTGAGCAAGCCGGCGGGATTGTCGTCCACGAGCAGGATATTGGCCTTGCCGGTTTCCCGCGCCGCCTGTTCGATGTCAGTCATGGGGTACCTCCCTCTTGGTTCACGAGCCTGTGCACGAGGGCCTTGAGCTTGCCGACCTCGAACGGCTTCGCCAAAGGCGGATGGACGCAGCCCTTGAGGAACTCTGCAACCTCAGCCGTGAAGACGCCGCCGGTGATGAACACGATGCGCTTGGCCTGCTCGAGGTCGAGCCGGGCGACCTCGGCGCAGAGGTCCATGCCGCCCATCTCCGGCATCATCATGTCGCAGAGGACCGCGTCGAAACGCTCGCCACCGGTGAACCGCACGAGCGCCGCACGGCCGCTCGCCGCCTCGACCACGTCATGCTCGGCGCCGAGTACGCGGATGAGAATCTTGCGGATCGGCGCCTCGTCGTCGACCACCAGGATGCGTCCGCGCCGCCCGGCGATGGCCGCCGGCACAGATGCAGCCGCAGGCGGAGGCAGGCCCCCCGGCTGCTCGACCGGCGCCTCGCTGGCCGGAAAGGTGATCGTGAACGTCGCGCCTCGACCTTCCTCGGACTGCACCGTGATCTCTCCCCCCAAGGACGTGACGATCCGGTGGCAGATCGCCAGCCCCAACCCGGTGCCGCTGCCGATAGGTTTGGTGGTGAAGAACGGGTCGAAGAGCCGCGGCAGGTTCTCGGCGGAGATGCCTGACCCGGTGTCGCGCACCTCGACGACGACCCGGTCCCCAGCGGCACTCATCCGAGTGGTCACCCGGACCTCGTTCGCGTCGACCGCGCCTTCGCGAATGGCCTGCGCGGCGTTGACCAGGACCCCGGACTTCCCCACTCCTCCCGAGTCGCACAGGCGAACCAGGAGGGACGCAATGTGAACGAGCGGCACCACAAGCTCCGCGCCGGACGCGGCAATGGCAGCGTCGGGCATGACCCTCGCTTGCGCACTCACGGGATCTTGCACGACGACCGCGCCTTGGCGAGCCTTGACCCGTCGGGCGCCTTCGGCGCCGTCGGCGTTCGCCCCAGTCAGAACCACGGCGATGACGCTCGGACCATAGGCCGCGGCCGCCGACTCGAAGAGAACATCGATCGCGGGTCGAGAGCCGTTCACGAGCGGATCCGTGGAGAGCGCGAGGTGGCCTGGCTCCACGAGCAGGTGATAGTCGGCGGGGGCCACGTAGACGCGCCCGGGTTCGAGCGCATCCTTGTCGTTGGGTTCCGAGACGGGAAGCGACGTCTCTGTCCCGAGGAAGTTCGTGAGCGCATCATCGGCTGTCTTTGCTCGATGCAGGACGATCACGATGGGCAGCGGGAACTCCCTGGGGAGCCCCGACAGAACGACCTTCAGGGCTGCAAGCCCACCGAGCGAAGCCCCGATGACGACCACCTTCGCCCCCATCATGTCACCCTGCGGTAGAGTCGTTCGTGTTCGTCGAGCACTCCGTAGGCAAACTCGTGCGGGGTGAACCGGAGCGACTCCCCGCGTCCGATGCCCAGCACGCCAAGGTAAGCGAGGCTCTGGTGGAGGAGCCCGTGGACACGGTACTGCAGCGATTTGTTGAAGTAGATCATCACGTTGCGGCACAGGATGACGTTGAACTCGTTGAACGAACCGTCAGTCGCCAGGTTGTGCTGCGCGAAGACGATGGACTCGCCCAAAGAGGCGTCGAACTTCGCGTGGTCGTACTTGGCCGTGTAGTACTTGGAGAACGCCCCCTTTCCGCCGGCACGCTGGTAGTTCTCGGTGTATTCCTTCATCGACTTGAGCGGGAACACCCCCTCCTTCGCTTTGCGGAGAATGTCCTCGGAGAGGTCCGTCGCGTAGATGCGGCACCTGTCGCGAATGCCTTCTTCTTCAAGAAGGATAGCGAGGGAGTAGACCTCTTCGCCCGAAGAACATCCGGCGTGCCAAATCCGCACGAAGGAGTAGGTGGCAAGCAGTGGCACGACCTTCTGCCGGAAGGCGATGTAGAAGCCCGGATCCCGGAACATGGAGGTCACGTGGACCATGAGTACTCGAAGCAGGCGCTCCATGCAGGCCGGCTCGTGAAGCACGCGGTCTTGAAGTCCCGACACGCTCCTTGCGTCCTCAGCCTTGACCGCAACCAGGATTCGGCGCCGGATGGATCCCGCGCTATAGTCGCGGAAGTCATATCCGTAGCGCTGGAAGATGCCTTCGAGAAGCAATTTGATCTCGGTGGCCTCCAGCTCCGATTCGGTGTCTACTGCTCCCGTCATCAGCGACTGGTCCCTGGATAGAGCCAGACTCGTAGCAGGGACAGGAGTTGGTCTACGTCTACCGGCTTGGAAACGTAGTCCGAGGCACCAGCTTCGATGCACCTCTCGCGGTCGCCCTTCATGACCTTGGCAGTGAGCGCGAGGACGGGCAGATGCTTGAACTTGTCGATCTTGCGGAGCGCTCGGGTGGTCTCGTAGCCATCCATCTCGGGCATCATGATGTCCATCAGAACAACGTCGATGCCTGGGGACTTCTTGAGCATTGCGATGCCGTCCTTGCCGTTCTCCGCGTAGACGACCTGCATGCCCTCCCGCTCGAGCGCGCTCGTGAGAGCGAAGATGTTGCGGACATCGTCGTCCACTAGCAGCACCTTGCGGCCGACCAGGGCATCGTCCGTCTTGCGAGCATGCTCGAGCATGCGCTGCTTGGACTCTGGGAGCTTGGCCTCGACTCGATGGAGGAAGAGGGCCGTCTCGTCGAGCAGCCGCTCAGGGGATTTCGCCCCCTTGATGACGATGGCGCCAGCCGCGCGTTTGAGCTCGGTCTCCTCCTGCTTCGAGAGTTCCCTGCCCGTGTAGACGATGACTGGGAGATCGAAGAGCTTGCACTCCGTCTTGATCCTATTGATGAGCTCAAACCCACTCATGTCTTCCAGACCGAGATCCAGCACCATGCAGGCGAAGTGCTCGCTGCGGAGGGCGGCAAGCGCCTCCTCTCCGGTGCCAACCGCCGTGATCACGACGTCGCGATTGCCAATGAGGTCCACGATGGCCTTGCGCTGCTTCTCGTCGTCTTCGACCACCAAGAGCTTGCGCACAGGGCTATCCACGAACTCCTTGATACGGTCGAGCGCAGCGTCGACGGTCTCTTTGTCAGCAGGCTTCCGCAGGAAGGCAATGGCGCCGAGCGCCAGGCCCCGCCGCTCTTCGTCTTCCACCGACATGATGTGGACAGGGACATGTCGGGTCTTGGCGTTGTGCTTGAGTTGGTCCAGCACCGCCCATCCGTCCCCGTCCGGTAGCCGAAGGTCGAGAGTCACTGCGTCGACACTGAACTTCAGTGCGAGCCTGAACGCGCTCGCGGCTTTCGTGGTGACGACACACTTGAAGCCGCGCGCTCGGGCGAGGTCTTGCAGGATCTGGGCGAACGCCCGATCGTCCTCGACGATCAGCAGGACGCGGTCCCCTTGTTGTATGGCCGCCCGGTCGTCGGCCAGTTCGGTCTCGTCCCCGTCCCGGTCCCCAGCCTCCCACCGCGGAGCGCTTTCCGCGGCCCCTGACGCCGACCCCTGGCCGAAGTCCTCTCGCTGGACGGATTTGTTCGGCAGCCCCGCAGCGGTGAGCGGGAGATACAGGGTGAAGATGCTTCCCCTGCCGAGCTCGCTCTCGAGCCGGATCTCGCCTCCGAGCATCCGCGCGATCTCGCGGCTGATCGAGAGGCCGAGGCCGGTGCCGCCGTATTTCCGGCTGGTGGTACCATCAGCCTGCTGGAACGCCTCGAAGATGACCCGGTGTTTGGCCTTCGCGATGCCGATCCCCGTGTCCTGGACCGCGAAGGCAATCGCCTTCCCCTCGCGGATCTCGCTCCACCCCGCGGCGACGGGCTGGACGCTGAACGTGACGCCGCCCTTTTCCGTGAACTTGAAGGCGTTGGAGAGGAGGTTCTTCAGCACCTGATTAAAACGTCGGGCGTCCGTCGAGAATGTGGACGGGAGATCCTCGCCAAACTCGATGGCGAAATCGAGACCCTTGGCGGTGGCAATGTGCCGGAAGGACTGTTCCAAGAGGTCGCGAATCGAGCTGATAGTGAAGTCGCTCCATTCCACAGCCATCGTGCCCGACTCGATCCTCGAGAGATCCAGGATGTCGTTGATCAGCTCGAGCAGATCGCCTCCCGCGGCGTGGATGGTCTTTGCGTACTCGACTTGCTTCGCGGTGAGGTTCGTTTCTGCGTTATCGCCGAGCATCTTCGACAGGATCAGGAGGCTGTTGAGCGGCGTCCGTAGCTCATGCGACATGTTGGCCAGGAATTCGGACTTGTACTTCGACGTGAGAGCAACTTCCTCGGCCTTCTGTTGGATGAGCCACCGCGCCCGTTCGACCTCGCGGTTCTTGGACTCCACCTGCGACTTCTGCTGCCCGAGGAGCTGCGCTCGTTCCTCCAGTTCCTCGTTGGCTGCTTGCAGCTCCTCTTGCTGCCGCTTGAGCCTGTCCTCGGAATTCTGGAGCGTATTCGCCTGGACTTCGAGGCGCTGGTTGGTTTCGGTGAGCTCCTCCTGCTGCACCTGCAGCTCCTGCGTCAAGGACTGCGACTGCTTCAAGAGATCTTCTGTTCGCATGGTCGCTGCGATCGTGTTGAGCACGATGCCTATCGCCTCCGCGAGCTGCTCGAGGAACCCGAGCTGAATGGCGGGAAAGCGGTTCAGCGACGCCAGCTCGATAACAGCTCTGACGTGCCCTTCAAAAACTACCGGAAGGACAACAATGTTCACAGGCCTGGCCTCGCCGAGCCCCGAGCTGATCTGCACGTAGTCCGGCGGGGCGTTGGTGATGAGGATTCGTTCCTTCTCGAACGCACACTGACCCACGAGTCCCTCACCCAGCCTGTAGCGCTCCGAAAGACCCTTGCGCTCCTTGTACGCATATCCGCTGATGAGCTTGAACGATGGTCCGTCACTGCGAGGCTCCGCGGTCGCGTCGCCCTCCGCGAGGTAGAATGCGCCGTGCTGTGCGCCCACCAGGATCGCGACTTCGGAGAGCAACTTGCGCGACACGGCAACGAGGTCGCGCTCGCCCTGTAAGAGGCGCGTCAGCTTCGCCAGATTGGTCTTGAGCCAATCCTGCTCGGTGTTGTGGCGCGTGGTCTCCTGAAGGTTCTTGATCATCTGGTTGACATTGTTTTTTAGCGACGCGACCTCTCCTGCCGCCTGGACGGTGATGGACCGGGTGAGATCACCCTTCGTCACGGCGGTCGATACCTCGGCGATCGCACGCACCTGTGAGGTGAGATTCTCGGCGATCTGATTGACGTTGTCCGTGAGGTCGCGCCAGATCCCGGAGGCACCCGGCACATTGGCCTGTCCCCCGAGCTTACCTTCCGAGCCCACCTCGCGGGCGACCGACGTGACTTGCTCCGCGAAGGTCGCGAGCGTGTCGATCATCACGTTGATGGTCTCGGAGAGCTCCGCGATCTCGCCCTGAGATTCCAGCACGAGCTTGCGCTTGAGGTCGCCTTTGGCGACGGCCGTGACGACTTTGGCGATGCCGCGTACCTGGGTGGTGAGGTTCGAGGCCATCGAGTTGACACTGTCCGTGAGATCCTTCCACGTGCCGGCGACACCCTTGACCGACCCCTGGCCGCCGAGCTTGCCTTCCGTGCCGACCTCGCGCGCCACCCGCGTGACCTCAGACGCAAAGGCGTTGAGCTGATCAACCATGGTGTTGATCGTATTCTTCATCTCGAGCAGCTCGCCCTTCACGTCCACCGTGATCTTCTTTGAGAGATTTCCATTGGCGACCGCGGTGGTGACCTCGGCGATGTTGCGCACTTGGGTCGTGAGGTTGGCCGCCATGGAGTTGACGTTGTCGGTGAGGTCCTTCCAGGTCCCGCCGACGCCCTTGATCAAGGCCTGGCCGCCGAGCTTGCCTTCCGTGCCGACCTCGCGGGCCACCCGTGTCACCTCGGAGGCAAAAGCATTGAGCTGATCAACCATCGTATTGATGGTGTTCTTGAGCTCCAAGAGCTCGCCCTTCGCATCCACGGCGATCTTCTTGCCCAGGTCACCGCCGGCCACGGCGGTCGTGACCTCCGCGATGTTACGAACCTGGGAGGTGAGGTTGGCTGCCATGAGATTGACGTTATCGGTCAGATCCTTCCAAACGCCAGCCACGCCTATCACGTTGGCCTGACCGCCGAGCTTGCCTTCAGTGCCCACTTCACGAGCGACACGAGTCACCTCGGAGGCGAAGGCGTTCAATTGGTCGACCATCGTATTGATGGTGTTTCTGAGCTGGAGGATTTCTCCCTTGACGGCCACCGTGCTCTTCTTCGAGAGGTCGCCGTTGGCCACTGCGGTAGTGACCTCTGCAATATTGCGGACCTGAGTCGTGAGATTTGTGGCCATCGAGTTGACGCTATCGGTGAGGTCCTTCCAGATGCCAGCGCCCCCTTTCACTACAGCCTGGCCACCGAGCTTGCCCTCGGTGCCAACTTCACGCGCCACCCGCGTGACCTCGGCGGCAAAGCCGTTGAGCTGATCCACCATGGTGTTGATCGTGTTCTTGAGCTCGAGGATCTCACCGCGGGCGTCGGCGGTGATCTTCTTGGCCAGATCGCCTCCGGCCACCGCGGTCGTGACTTCGGCGATGTTGCGAACCTGGGTCGTGAGGTTCGAGGCCATCCCATTCACGCTGTCTGTGAGATCCTTCCAGGTCCCCGCAACTCCGCGCACCGTGGCCTGGCCGCCCAGCTTGCCTTCGGTGCCCACCTCGCGCGCCACGCGCGTGACCTCTGCGGCGAAGCCACTTAGCTGATCGACCATGGTGTTGATCGTGTTCTTGAGCTCCGATATCTCGCCTTTGACATCAACCGTGATCTTCCGGCTGAGGTCGCCTTTGGCTATCGCGGTAGTGACATCGGCGATGTTGCGAACTTGGGTCGTGAGGTTCGACGCCATGCCGTTCACGCTGTCGGTGAGATCCTTCCACGTTCCACCAACACCGCGGACGACTGCCTGGCCGCCCAGCTTGCCGTCGGTGCCGACTTCAACCGCCACACGGATGACCTCTGCGGCGAAGCCACTGAGTTGGTCGACCATGGTGTTGACGGTGTTCTTCAGCTCCAGAATCTCGCCACGCGCATCGGCCGTGATCTTCTTGCTCAGGTCGCCGTTCGCGATGGCGGTCGTAACTTCGGCGATGTTGCGAACCTGGGTCGTGAGGTTTGTGGCCATGGAGTTGACGTTGTCGGTGAGGTCCTTCCAGGTGCCGGCCACCCCTCTCACCGTAGCCTGCCCGCCGAGCTTGCCGTCGGTGCCGACCTCGCGGGCCACGCGCGTGACCTCGGAGGCAAAGCCCCGAAGCTGCGCGACCATCGTGTTCATCGTGTCCTTCAGCTCGAGCAGCTCACCCTGCACGTCGACCGTCATCATCTTCGACAAGTCGCCGTTCGCCACGGCGGTGGTCACCTCGGCGATGTTGCGAACCTGCGAGGTGAGGTTGGACGCCATCAAATTGACGCCGTCCGTGAGGTTTTTCCAAACGCCTGCGACCCCTGCCACGTCGGCTTGGCCGCCGAGCTGGCCGTCTGTGCCCACCTCGCGGGCCACGCGCGTGACTTCGGAGGCAAAGCTGCTGAGCTGGTCCACCATGATGTTGATGGTGCCCTTGAGCTCGAGGATCTCCCCCTTGGCATCGACGGTAATCTTCCGTTTCAGATCGCCGTTGGCGACCGCCGTCGTGACCTCGGCGATGTTGCGCACTTGCGCGGTCAGGTTCGACGCCATGGAGTTGACGTTGTCGGTGAGTTCCTTCCAGACGCCCCCCACCCCCTTGACGCGGGCTTGCCCACCGAGCTTGCCCTCAGTACCCACTTCGCGAGCGACACGGGTGACCTCCGCGGCGAACGAGCCCAATTGGTCCACCATGGCGTTGATGGTGAGCTTCAGGTCGAGCATTTCGCCAAGGACGTCGGCCGTGACTTGCTTGCTCAGGTCGCCGCTCGCAACAGACGTGGTGACAAAAGCGATGTTGCGCACTTGCGAGGTCAGGTTTGCCGCCATGGAGTTGACGTTGTCGGTGAGTTCCTTCCAGACGCCGCCCACCCCCTTGACGTCGGCTTGTCCACCGAGCTTGCCCTCGGTACCCACTTCGCGGGCCACTCGCGTGACCTCGGCCGCAAACCCGCTGAGCTGATCCACCATCGTGTTGATGATGTTCATGAGCCCCAGGATCTCTCCTTCGGCGCCCACCGTGATCTTGCGAGCCAGATCGCCGTTGGCGACGGCAGTGGTCACCTCGGCGATATTGCGAACCTGGGCAGTCAGGTTCGACGCCATGGAGTTGACGGTGTCGGTGAGGTCCTTCCAGACGCCCCCCACACCCTTGACCTGAGCTTGCCCACCGAGCTTGCCCTCGGTGCCGACCTCGCGCGCGACCCTCGTGACCTCGGCCGCAAACGCGCCGAGCTGATCCACCATGGTGTTGATCGTGGTCTTGAGGTCGAAGATCTCGCCTTTGGCATCGACCGTGATCTTGCGGGTGAGCGTGCCGTTCGCGACGGCGGTCGTGACCTCGGCGATGTTGCGCACCTGGCTCCTCAGGTTGCCGGCCATGGAGTTGACGCTGTTGGTCAAGTCCTTCCAGGTCCCGGCCATGTCGGGAACCTCCGCCTGGCCGTCGAGCTTTCCTTCGGTACCGACCTCGAGCGCCACGCGCGTGACCTCGGACGAAAAAGCCCGCAGCTGATCGACCATCGTATTGATGGTGTTCTTGAGCTCCTGGATCTCGCCCTTGGCATCGACGGTGATCTTTTTGGTCAAATCGCCACGCGCCACGGCTGTAGTCACATCGGCGATGTTCCGGACCTGGCCGGTGAGGTTCCCGGCCATGGAGTTGACGCTGTCCGTGAGGTCTTTCCACGTACCACCGAGTCCGAGGACCACGGCCTGGCCGCCCAGCTTGCCGTCGGTGCCGACCTCGCGGGCGACGCGCGTGACCTCCAGCGAGAAAGTTCGGAGCTGATCCACCATTGTATTGATGACGTCCTTGAGCTGGAGGAAGTCACCCCGGACGTCGACCGTGATCTTCTTCGACAGGTCACCGTTGGCGACTGCGATGGTGACCTCGGCGATGTTGCGCACCTGGGCGGTGAGGTTCCCGGCCATGGAGTTGACACTGTTGGTGAGCTCCTTCCAGGTGCCGGCGACTCCCGCTACGGTTGCCTGGCCGCCGAGCTTGCCCTCCGTCGCCACCTCTCGAATCACTCGCGCGACCTCGGCCGCGACACATCGAGTTGCTCGACCATCCGGTTGACGACGTTGGTCGTGCTTTGAAACTCACCCTCGAGTGGCCGGCCTTCGATCTCTAAGGCCATCCGCTGCGAGAGATCGCCCTTGGCCACGGCACCAATGACGCGGGCCATCTCGGTCGTTGGTTGGACAAGATCGGAAACGAGCGCGTTGACAGCGCCAACCTTTCGTCCCCAGCCTCCAGGTGCATCGTCGACGGCAACCCGTTGAGAGAGCCGGCCCTCCTTGCCGACGGCAAGACCGACCCGGTCAAACTCCAGGCCAAGCCGCTCCTCGCGGTCGATGATATCGTTGAGCGTGTCGGCGATCTTCCCGGCCAAGCCTGTTTGATGCACGGGCATCCGAGCGGAGAAATCGCCCTTTTTGAAGGCCGAGAGGACGGAGAGCAACTGCTTGATGTCCAGGTTATCTGACGAAGCAGTCGTGGATTCGGTGGCCATGATCGGTTCCCCTATCTCGGTTGTTTCAAGTCAACAGCGCCAGCAGGTCCTAACACGCAAAGGCCGAACCGTGTGCCCTGATCGCCTGAGCAAGCATCAGGCTGTGAGTTTCGACCTCGTCGGCCAGGTCCCAAATGCGGTCGGCATCAGCTCCAAGAGGCGCGTGACGCAGACGGGTGATGAGATCACGCGGCGGTGATTGGATTCCCTGAGTTCAACTGGGCACAGCTCGCGCCTGCTTGCGTCGCTCGATCCAGCTGTCGACGTCTGGACGCAAGAAACACCAGGTCCCGCCCACCTTGAAGCCGAGCAAGTCGCCGCACTGCGCGAAGCGGTAGACGGTCTTCTCCGAGATCTTCAAGTAGAGGGCGACATCACGGACTGTCATCGAAGGAGAGTTCATCACACTCCTCCAGTGCCAACACGCTCCAGGGCAAGCAAGGGCAAGCCGGGCAAGCAAGAGCAATCAAGAGCAAGTAAGGGCAATCTTACATGGAGGTGGACAGAAGTCAACCTGTGAATTGGGTGGGATGGGGGCGTTTGCTGGGCCGTAAGGGGCCCGTCAGCAGTGAGGCCAACAGACCGGTTTCGGCCTCACCCCGGCCCTGCGGGCCGGCCCTCTCCCTGGCGGGCCCTGGCGGGAGAGGGAGTGGTCCCGTTCTGGACGAGGCAAACCAAGCTTCGACGTGCGGGACCTTTCGGCGGCATAAGGGATCCCCTCCCTTCAGTGGGCCCGTCAGGGGCCCGTCAGGAGTCAGGCCAACAGACCGGTTTCGGCCTCACCCCGGCCCTGCGCGCCGGCCCTCTCCCTGGCGGGAGAGGGACCCAAGGCGTTGCCCTGGGCTGGTATGGTCGGCCCTTTCAGGGCCGGGGGGCCGACGCCCAGGAACAACGCAGTCCGTATCACGGCGAGGGGAGGAACCTGGGCATCCGCCCTGAAGGGGCGGCCTCGGAATTAGCCCAGTGCGGAGCGCTGGGCCGCGCATCGGACCGCCCGAACCCACGACGTGGAACCGCATCCGACCGCCCGAACCCACGACGTGGAACCGCATCCGACCGCCCGAACCCACGACGTGTGGGGGCGGCCGGCGCCCTGCCCAGTCGTCCGACGTCAATCCCACTCAGAGCCCGGCCGAATCAGTCGGCGCCGCCGCAGGTCAGCTCGCCGGATTCCACGTTGATGGTAGCGAAGCTGTGCTTGCCGTAGACCACCGTCAGCGTTTTGCCCTCGGCCGAGAGCTCGCGAATGCTGGCGCCGCCCACCTCGGGATCGCCACAGGTGCCGAGCACATCGACCTCGATACGGGCTTTGACGCCCGCCTTGGTCTGGGTGGCGAGGAGCTCGACCGAACGCCCGTCGGCGGTGACCGAGACGTAGGCTCCTGTGACGTTGAGGGGCTCTGGCAGCGGATAGGCGAGCTCGGCGGCGGGAACGGGGTCATCCTCTGGCTCTGGGTAGTCCGGCGGCGGCGCGTCCGCTGAAGCAAGAACAGAGTAGAAAAGGCACGCGACGAGCAGCGAGAGCAAAGTGGCGAGGGGCTTCATGGGGTTCCTCCGGTAGGGGTGGGTTCGAGCCTGGACAGCTCGGCATCGGTGGCGCCACTGAGTGTTGGGGCGTCCTCGAGGGCGAGCTGTGGGGTCGCATCTAGGTTGCCGTAGACCGCGACGACTTCGCCCTCTGCGGTCGATTGCTCTGGCGGTGGATTCGCCGCTCCGCATCCGATGGACAGGGCCAGGCCAAGCAGCATGCTCTTGGCACTCCAACCTCTTCGCATCCCTTCACCTCTTCCCTTATTTGAGTCCCCTCGAGCGGATTTGGGTTGCGGCTCTCTTAGGGCTCGCGCATGCCGTGACCCGACCGGGCCTCCGACCGCCTCGAGGTCCAAAATGCCTTGACCCGACCGGGCCTCCGACCGCCTCGAGGTCCAAAATGCCTTGACCCGACCGGGCCTTCGACCGCCTCGAGGTCCAAAATGCCTTGACCCGACCGGGCCTCCGACCGCCTCGAGGTCCTCGATACCCTGACCCGGCCAGCCTCGGGGGGGTCGGG
>Ga0210044_10003866_pt1 | contig 21239 bp, 16 predicted proteins | sample CryGey13umfilter_2_FD_183959 | JGI IMG/M metagenome (GOLD analysis project Ga0210044, IMG submission 183959) | Groundwater microbial communities from aquifer in Utah, USA - Crystal Geyser 4/9/14 3 um filter (SPAdes) (version 2) | ecosystem: Environmental > Aquatic > Deep subsurface >... | reverse complement strand
CAACACATAGCGCTATATTTTCTTCTAACATATGCTGCATAACATCTTCACGAGGCATACAAAGAAAGCCACGGGAGTTCCCAGTGTAATAAGTAAAACGGTAATCGAAAGGACGATATAAAATTGGAACTATTTTATCTTTTGCAAATCCACTTTCTTTTAAATCATTTTGTGCAAATTCAACTTTCCAATCCCTCGCATCCTTCCCAAGTTGATATGTCTGTCTAGCCAATTCAGTTTCAAGTCGCGCAAAATTCTGAATGCGTTTCCATATCTCATCTTTATTCCAGCCTATGGTTAAAGAATCTCTTGCTGTAACAATACCAACGCTATTAACCGGAAATATTTCGGTAATCTTATAAAACGAATAGTAATGATTTGCAAGCTTATTATCGGTTGGAATAAAAAGATGAAATTCCGGACGTGGAAATATTTTATTCCATTTTACATTTTTAATGTTGTGTTTATTTAGCCAATCATATTTAGCTTCTCTTAATCCATAAACCTCTTGATGATAAACTTGTTTCTTTTTTCCATCTTTATATTTAATAAAAAATGCTACTGCAACTCCTTGCTGAATATCAAAAACATTTTCATCTTTGCTTCCATCGGCAGCTTTTTCTTTCTTTAAACTATTTCCATGAAGATCGAGAATATAAATTTCATCAAAACTATTCATTAACGATTGGCGCATTCCTCGGAAGGTCGGATTATCGAGATAACTATGGTTTGTAATAAAACCAAGAACCCCTTCTCCGGCTTGATCAATCTTCCATTGAGAAAAACGGATGAATTTTACATAGTCGTCTTGTAACCATTTAGAATTTTTTTCGCCAAGTGGTTTACCATCAACTTGATAATATTCTTTAATCACATTAGAAATCCATTCGCCAATATTTGATGAATGACCGGAGTATGGAGGATTACCGAGTACAACAAGAATAGAAATTTGCTTTTTTACTTTTCCGGCTTCGTGGCTTTCAGTGGAAAGGGATGACATTCCCGGAAATTTAGATTGGTCAAGTTCTTTCATTTCGAGCGTGTTTGTTAAATAATATTTTACTCGCTCATCGTCTTCCATTCTATAGCCAAGTTCTTCCAACAGGAAAGACATTTTCATATGTCCGATTGCATAGGGAGCCATCATCAATTCAAACGAGTAATAATTTTGTAGTATCTGTTCTTTTAGAAAAGTTTTAACGGCTCCTTTGCCGTATTTACTTACAAATTCTTCAACTGCTGTCTCAATTGCTTTAGCTAAAAAGCTGAGAGTTCCACCGGCTGGATCGAGAAGCGTTACATCTTTTGACGCAAGACCGTCGGACATATTAAATTTTTCTTTAAGTATTTGGTGAAGCGAACGAACGATAAATGAGACAACCGGCTCAGGCGTATAATAAACTCCCCGCTTTTCCCTTGTTGCCGGATCATAAACCGAAAGGAATGTTTCGTAAAAATGTAATACCGGGTCGCTTCCTTTTCCTTCGTGGTAATAGTGATCGAGTATTTTTTTTGCGTCAGAAACTGCTAGGACATCAGTAATATCATCAATTATTACTTCCATCTGTTTTGGAATATCTTCCAACGAAATGTATTTGAAGATATCTCTAAGAATCCCGATAGACTTTGGAATAAATGAATAAGCTAATTTTCTATTAAACTCATCTCCAGCGCGCAAACGCGCGGCAAATAAACCATACGTAATTGTTTGTGAATAAAGGTCGGCAAATTCTTCTTCACTTATCCCGGCAATTAAAAACTCCTTGAACGCTTCGTAAAAACCGTGAATTGATTTGGTGCCGGTTTTTAATTCTTCACTAACAATTTCATCTTTCAAAAATTTTGTTCTTTTTGCCAACTCTACGGCAAGAGTTTTTGCGGTGTAAGTTTTAGGAAGTGAGAAGTCTAAAAATCTTTCAAGCAGTTCAAATAATTTTTCTTCGTTTTCGAGCGGGGGAGAGGTAGAAAGTTTTTTTATTACAAATGGTCGGGTGATTGATATTTTCTCAACCAGTTCACCATTTCTATATAAACGGAACTCAGTGTAATTAGTTAAAATAACATTTGGGAAAGTTGATAAATATCTTTTGAGTTGTTCAGAATCTTCAACATTATCAAGATTAGTACCTAAGTCCTTTGCTTCGATGTAACCAATAATTTTTTGTCTTCCGTCCCAAATTCTAAAATCGGGATTACCGGCTTCCGTTTTCTTAGGGAGAATAGTTACATCAATTTTCTTTTTCCGTTTGGATTCGGAAAACAGAGTAATAAAATCTGCAAGATGCTTATAATAAGATTCTTCTCTCGCATCACCCTTTTGATAGGTCTTAAGGAGATTTGATAAATATTTTTTTGTCATAATTTAAAATATAGTGAACAAAAATTTGAATAAATCTATTGCATGATTGGATGGAAAATCATCCAATCACTAAATAGAGTATAATTTAAGTAATCCAAACATGAATTCATCTATCCACATTGTCGAATTCTTCTTACTCTCAAATTATTTTTGTTTCGCAATAGGGACAAACGCGCCATAATTTTTCTAATTGACTTGAACAATTTTTACAAAGTTCAATTTTATCAACAACCGATTTAATAGAAGAACTTGTTCTCACGGTAAAAATTTCCGGGATCTCTTTTATAAAACTTGATTCATTTCCTTTTTCAGTAATCAAAAATAATTTTTCTTTTGCGCGGGTAATTGCCACATAAAACAATCTTCTTTCTTCCTCAAGCAGCAAATCGTGGTCAGCTTTTTTGATAATCTGAAATATTCTGTCTTCTAACCAAATATCCGGGAAACCTCCATAACCTTCAGTCAATCCAAGAATGAAAACAACTTTAGCTTCCAAACCTTTGGCTGCGTGGATGGTTTTTGATTGGATTTGGATTCCTTTCTTTTGAAAAGCTAAGAAGTAAGGAGAAAACATTTTACTTCTTCGATAAAGGAACAAAACATCTTCGTTTGTCATTCCATCATTTAATAACAGCTTTACTTTTTCGACACAAAATTGAATGTTTTCTTCTTCACTATTACCTGAATAGACAACTATCTTGTGTTCTGATTTTTTAGCTGCATGTATTTCTTTGTCGACTCTGAATTTATTATGCTTTATTACTTCATTGCTTGCACCTACAATGTTTTGTGTGCTGCGATAATTTAAATTGAGTTTTACGATGTTAGCATTTGGGAAATGTTTTGCAAAATTGATAATGTAACTTACATTCGAACCCCGCCAACCGTAAATGCTTTGCCAATCATCTCCCACACAAAAAAGCTGTGTTTCATCAGTGAGTAAGAGTTTGATCAATTCAACTTGCAAATTGTTTACATCCTGGAATTCATCCACAAGAATATATTGATATTTACTCCTATACTTGTTAGCAATATCCGCTTGATTCTGAAATAAGGAAGCGCTTTTTGAAATCAAATCATTAAAATCGAGATAGGATTTATCTGTGCAGTAATTTATATACTTCTCAACAATCGGGATTGCCAGTTCATAAAAATGGCGGACTCTTTCGTGTTGATCTTTCTTAGCGTTTTCTAATACCAACTTGAAGTCAGTATTTTCAACTTTAATCATATCGGTAATTCGGATGATCTGAACTACAAAATCTCTTACATCTTCATGATAACCATTGAATTCTTCTTTATAGGTTAGAGAAACCGTTTTGTGGTAGTCATGCGGCAGGCGATTTTTTACAATCTTATCTAAGGAGTGATTGAATAGAGCGGAATCTTTGGTCATACTTTCATAGGTTTTTACTAACAGCAAATTTCCCTTTTCAAATTGTTCTTCTTTGTTGACCATTGAAAAACTTTTATCGCTTACGTGTTCAATATAAAGATTAGCTTCCGGAATATAGAAGTCAGGGTGAAAAGAAAAGTCTTTCACGTTGAGCAACGGCTCATACTCATATTTTATACTGTGCCGATAAAACCAATCGGCAATAAATTGTTCTGATTTAGAACGGACTTTAGTTCCGTCCAGCGTTGTAAAATACTTTCCATCCTTAGTTAAAAACTTATTTGAAGTTTTGGTGATATGAATTTTGTCGATTATATAATCTAAGATGTAACGTTTTAGTTGAAGTAAATAATCCGTATCCTCACATTGTTCAATTAAAAGTTTATGAACTACTTCAAATACGGTTTCAGGAGCTACAAGTTTTGAAAGCTCATCATCTTCGTCTCTTTTCGCGTCCCCGATTATTCTGAACTTGTTATCAAACTCGTTCACGCCAAAGTTTCGTAAAACACTGTAACAAAAACTATGAAAGGTTTTTACTGTTAAACCGTCAATCCATTTATATTTTTTTTGATAAAAAAATCTCTCTTTATCTTTTTCGGATTTGGTCAAGGACTTATCCACCAATATTTTTCCATATTGTTCGGTGGAATCGGCAGAAATGATTAGACGGTCTATCATTTCGTTGGTGGCGTTCTTGGAAAAAGTGACTGCCAAAATACTGGAAGGACTTACTCCTTTTTCTTCTATCAAATAAATAATTTTTTGAAGAAGAGTTTTTGTTTTCCCCGAACCGGCACCGGCTAAAACCAAAAGTCTTTTCGCTTCACTTTTTACAGCTTCTCTTTGCCGTTCATTTAAGGCGCTTAAGTCTGTTTTTGTTGATTGTTCAATAAAATTTTCTTTTAGAATAGTCATCCGCAATGTGTTCCCTTCTTCAGGAGCGAATTATTTAGAAGAATAAAAGTGTAGGTAATAACATAATTACCCCGTTTGGCAGTGTGAGCATGTATGTAAGTAACAAAGAAACAGAACCTCCTGTTCGCTTAATTTTTAGATAAACGAACATAAAAATGTTTTAACAGATTACCAAACGGTAATAAACAATATTTTCAAAACTAAAGGATAAAAAAATGCCCGGTGGAGGGCTACCGGGCGTGGGAAGATTCACAATGGGGGGTAAGCATCATGAATCATGGTGCAAACATAAAAGACATTTAATCCAAAGTCAAGCATTTTTTTATTACTCTAATATTTCAATCTTATTTTTATCAATCAAATCCGATATTAAAAGGATAGTTAAGCAAGTAAGCTCTGAGAACTCCGCTAAACCTTGCTTAATAGAGTTTGTTTTTACTATCCTGTTGTAATTGAAATTAAGTACCAAAAAACAAAGTTTCCGGTCGTGATTCTTTCTGAGAAGTGGTTTCTTTTTTAGTTTTCCATTCTTTTTCCTCCGCTTCCGGCAGCCATTTTTTATTAGCACATGCTCGCATATTGAATTCATGCCATAAACCTTCATCTCTGAATTCCAAATGCAATGTTCCTTTTTTGTAACATCGCATTGAAAAGAATTCAGAATAATGAAGTGATGAATCTCCGATCCTTGTTCTTCTGATCTCATCTTTTATCGAGCTGATCCTTTCAAAATTCTTTCCGGTTATATAGCACATTACCCGGTCAATGTCTGAATACTCACTATCCCGATGATAATTTTCACGATAATTTCTATCCCAAGATTTGTCAACGTACCAGGGAAGAATAATTCTGCGATTAACTTTCCAGGCATCATTTGTTTTCCATCCCTCAACATGGCATCGATTCTCTTTATGGTACTTGGTGAAAATATCGAACACATCTGATATTGCATTTTCCAAAATTGTATCTTTATTAACGATCAAAGTTCTTATCATGGAAAAAACATTTTCCTTTGTGAAATCCATTGCCCCTTGCTGTTTAATGAACAAGGCGAAATTCTCACGGACTTGATGCGTCATGTAACGGCTCATTCCGATCTGATCTATGACATGCTGCCATATTGCTAATTTGGTATTATCACAAAAAGAATTGAACCTTTGCTTTTTCGCTTTCTCATCAGATTTCATCAAATCATTTATCTTTGTGTATTGATCGAATAGTCCGGAAGAAAAGAAATTCAAACCTTCCTCAGCTTCCAAATGCTTTACGAAATACTCTTTAAGATTTCCGTATTGAATTATCATATTCCCGATAACATCATTTGTTGCTATCTGGCTTTTAAGAGTTGATTCATTGATATGAAATTTATCTTCTGAATTAACTGCGTTAAAAGTGAAATCCAATCGTTTCCGTTCTGCTTTTTTATGAACGGTTATCATCACGACTTCGGTTTCTGTTGATCTCTCTGAAGCCGAAAAATAATTTCCTAAGAATTCAAGTTCAGCCTTATTATCATCTAAAATTGTTTTTAGAAGTTTCCTTTCTTCAGTGTAAGGATTATTGATCGTTTCAGCATTGAGGAGGCAAACAATATGTCCTTCGTTCATTGCATCCCAAGCTTTCAAAAGATGTTTCGCTCCGGTATTGAACGGGGGATTCATTACTATTAGATCAAAAAGATAATCACCCGAATAACTCAAAAAATCATCTGCAATTACCTTGTAATTTTTCCCCGATAAAATGAATTTTAAGTTTGCATCTTGTTCAATAGCGTACATATCCGGTTTATCGTGCCGGTTGTACTCATAAAGTTCTTTGATGTAATCTAAAATATCACCCTTACCGGCGCTCGGTTCAAGAATTGTCATCGAACTGAGATCAGTTGTATTAAATTTCGATAACATTTTTCTAATTACGTTTCTCGGTGTTGGGAAAAATGTGTTGATATTAAATGTGTTCATACTAAATTCCTTAAAAATAACAGTGAATATTGTTTTATTTAAATGGTATCAGAGAAAAAAGATAAACCGGAATCCGAACCACCATGATCTTTATAAAAGATATATGCCTTGAATTTGTTTACTGATCTAAAAAGCAGATTATCTTCTTTATCGGTTACGCACCAAATAATTTTCTTCTCCATGATACAGTGATCCTTTTAATAATATTTTTGAGATGGGGAAAGTATTTCTTCATCGAATTTAGCTTCAAAGTAGTTTTGCGCTTCCTTTGAATCCATGCAGTAAAGTTGTTTTGTACCTTTAGCCCAAAGGATCGGATCACCTTTTTTAATTGCGTCTCCGGTCTCTATGCATGTAGAATCAAACTTTGCTTTTATTTGAACAAGAATTCCGTATTCATTTCTTTTCATTGTGTTATCCTTATTGTTAATAAAGCTTCCCTCGATTAAGAGGGAAGCGTAAATGTGATTATAGATTTAAGCAGCTTCTTTAAGTTCTTTTGCTTCGAAGAAAGATTTCGTTAAGAACTCAACTGCTTTTGAAGCTGAGGTAATTGCGCCGGGAATGAAGGTCTTATCAAGTTTCGCATGCTCAATCCAATCTTGAATGTACGCTGCGGAATTCTCAAACGTATTCTCAATTCCGCAAAGAGCGCAAAGAAAACTTGATCCGAACTCTGCGATTAATTCCTCCTTAGCGTAAGCGATGGTTTTATTATCCGCATTAAGTTCTCTTTGCATTTCCTTTCCGCTCCAATGAATTATTTCATGAAAAAAGGTCGAATAATATTCCTCCGGTGTGCTGAACTGTTTACTGCTCGGCATAATGATATCATGCAGACTTGGACGATATGAAGCTTTGATGGGATGGAATGAAGATACGATTGCCTTATCACGAATGATGGAATCAAGAAGTGATTGAGCATCTTCATGGATTGGCATTTCCGGTTCACCCGCATAATCCGTTTGAGAGATATTGAAGACATAATAGAACTTTGCTATCATCCGTCTTCTTGATTCAATTTCTTCGGTATTGACATTTACTTCCGAAACTTGATCCGTTTTCCAAAAGATGACTTGACTTCCTTTGCTTCCCTTATTGATCTTTAATCCTTTTTGAGAAGCTTGTAAAAAGGTTAAAAATCCCGGATTAGTGAAGTTATTGTCAATCATTGTCCCGAACAAGCTGAAAAGGTTCATACCGTTGTATCTGCGTTTACTGACAAAATTATGAGGAAGCGAAACCTTCCAAGTTTGTCTCCAGGAAAGCTTTCCGGTCTCTAAAATTGAAATGATCTTATTTGAAATTTGTGCTGAGAATTCTGAGTAGTTCATGATATTGTCCCTTTGTAATTAATTGAAGTTAGATTTGTATTAAATGAAAGCCGGAAAGCATTATGCTTCCGGCTTAAAATTATTTGAAGTTACATCAATCGTTTTTCAACAAAAGAGGTGTAACCCGAATTTGTAAAAATGATATGGTCGAAGACATTGATCTCGATGATCTTTCCCGATTCCACCAATTTCTTAGTGATTGAAATATCCTCGTTGCTCGGTTCAAGGTTTCCTGAAGGGTGGTTATGAGCAATGATGATATTTCTGCAGGTTGCGACTATTGCACCTCTGAAGACCTCTCTTGGATGTACTACAGAAGAATCAAGCGTTCCCTCAGAGACTACTTCAAACCCTATCACTCTGTTTTGAGAGTTGAGCCAAAAGACTACGAACTTCTCTTTAACTTCATTTCTAAAGAGAAAAGAGAATTGGACGAAAACGTCTTGAGGTGAAGTGATCTTCATTTGGCGGTCTACCAATTCGGGATAACTTTCTTGAAGGTCTCTGAATTTCCATGAGATTGTTTTTACAGATTTGGGATTAGTCATTGTATTTGCCTTTCGTTAAAAATTAGAAAAATATTGTTCAAATGCTTGTTCAGCGGATAGTTCTAAGCCATTAAGCCATATTTCATGGATTTGCTTAATGTCTTGTTCTGCTTCATCCCCTTGAGAATAGTAGCTGAAATCACCTTGTTCATAGCATAGAAAGGGAAGCCATGTATTGATTTCCCCATGTTTGTATTTACCATGAAGCCATGATTCGTTTAAGACAGAAACATCCTCCGGATTAAAGATCGTATTCATAATCTTCATCCGGGTTTATCGGGAACATTGAGTAATTGATCACCGGGCGTTCCGGTTCAAGTTCTTTCATTTGTTCCGGTGTTAATTCAATTCCTCCAAGTTGATTCTTGATGAAATCAAAAAGAGGGACTCTTTTGATTTCAAGAGTATCGTTGTTTAATGTTTTAGAGTTAGAAGTTTGCTGTTTACTTTTTTTAGATTGGTTTTTAATTGACTTTTTCATTGCAGTTCCTTGTATTTAGAATTTCTGTGTTAATGAGATTAATGATTATTTGTATTTGAGATTCAGATGATGCCCGAAAAGAAATTCACGGTTTTGAGGAATACATTTTTCAAAGAGGAATAAAATTTCAACTGCGTTGCCGTTCGCTTATCGCTGTTTCGCTTTTGCTAATGTAAATTTCGGAATAGAGAAAAATGAGGGAGGTTTTCAGGTCAAAGTGAAGATATTTTTATCTTAAAACTTTATGTCTTGTTGCGTTCAATGTACCGTAAACATGAACAAATGAATCTTTTCGAAGCGATTGAGGGTTTAACTGCGATTCACTTTCGATTTTTTCAAGTCAGCCAATAAATATAGAACTCTTTTTGTAGGGACTGTCTTGATTTTACATCGTGAAGTAAATGCGATAAAAAATGCCGGAGAAGTGATTAGCGGTTGGTATAATTTATTGTGTTTACGAATGTGCAGTTGATGGAAAATTTGCTTTTCTCCCACAAAAAGAGTTCGTAGTATTTGAAGGCGTCAGACTTGAGCGAAAGTGATGTGATTAAAAACCCTCTTTGAAAAGATCATTAGGTTTACAAATGAACGTAACTAAGTTTTAAGTGTGATTAAAAAAATCTTTTGAACTAAAAAGAAAACCCCTTCAGCTCTATTACCAATAGCGCGAAGAAAGTAGATAAGCAGCCGTTGAAATTTCTCTGCTGAGAAAAAGTCTCAAAACCGATATGTTTATTGGCTAACTTTTTTTTTATTACATATCAATGAAATGAAGTGGAATTGATTTTCGTAATGCGATGGCGCTTAGGCGCCAGTAGGAGAACAAAAGCGCGAAGCAGGGGAGACTGAAGGCAAGAATAAAATAAAAACTGAATCACTACCAACTACGAATAACATTATCCCAAAGTAAAGTATCAACCTAAAATTAATAGATATAGCCATCTTCTTTTACAATAATTGAAAACCTTTAAAGGAAGTACGGCTGAAAAGAATCTCTAAAAAAGAATTGGATTAAAGTTGAAAAAAATATCAGGTAGATAATTTTGTTATGCTGTTAATATCTAAAACTAAATTTATAATAATAAGTAACAAGAATAAAAAGCTTTAAAACAAACAAAAAACACAAAATTAACTTGCTTTTCGAATAAATGTGGTTTATATTTACCACGTGGTTTAATAATACCACAAAAAAAATTAATTTAACAATCGTTGGGAGAGAGACTATGAACTTCGGTCAGTTCATTAAAGAGTGTCGACTTGCTATAGATCTTAGCTTAAGAAAATTTTGCGAATTAGCTGAGTTAGATCCAAGTAATTGGAGTAAAGTTGAGCGCGATATGATGCCATTGTCATTGGACAATGAGAAATTAACACAAATAGCTGAGGATATTCTTCATATAAAGAGAAGCAGTGCATCTTGGGTTCGGTTTTTTGATTTGGCATCAATTGCCAAAAAGAAAATTCCAGACTATGTCTATTCAAATGAAGAAGTGATCAATGCTTTGCCAATCTTTTTTAGAACCGCAAGCAAAGACAGACCGACAGAAGAAGAACTTAATAAACTAATTGAATTAATAAAACGGCGGTAAAATGGAAGGGAATTTTGAACTTAATATTCCAGAATATACATCTGATGAAATATCTCAAAAAGCAGACGAGACACTTTCGGGTTATGACAGTGGATGGCCCATAGAAGTTGATTTAATTGTTGAGAAAAAGTATGGACTTGATTTAATACCACTTAATGGGCTTAAATACTTATCCTCGACCGATGCATTTTTGTCTGGTGACTTAAAAGAAATTGATTACGATCCGGATGTAATTAGTTATAGAACACGATTTTCAATAGCACATGAATTAGGGCATTACATCTTACATAAAGATTCTATCGTAAAGTTAAGAATTAATTCGTATGCTTCATGGAAATCAACTCTCGAAGAAATTCCTAATTGGATTTGGAGAGCTGCTGAATCACAGGCAAACGAGTTTGCAGGAAAATTATTAGTCCCACGGAAATTGTTAATTCAGTCTCTCGTTGATTACAAAGAAGAGTTGGGGCAAATACACGAACTTTACAATAAAAATAAAAATATCGTATATGAATATTTAGCGATTCCTCTGTCAAAGAAATTTGAGGTATCGCAAGACGTGATCAAGATAAGATTAATGAATGAAAAAATAAATCCATTTGAATATATTTAAAAACCCAAAACAGTTAGTAGCTGTTTTGGGTTTAATTTTTTCCAACAACTTAATCCAAAGCTTGCTGTTGGAACTTTTGACGAATGAGGGTTATAATATAACCTCGTAAAAAGAAAAAGGCAAGCCATTTGTAAAATAATAATTGGAGAAACGACAATGTCGAATCAACCCAAAAATGGCTATGTCCAAATCTTTACAAAAAAGATTCGAACCAGGAACGGCAAAACCATTTATGCTTCTAGTTATGGCATAAAAGCATTTTGCATCTGGGTAAAAGCCAAGTAAAATGAAAGCCGGTCAATGACCGGCTTTTTATTTTTAATACTATTAGCAGTTGAATTGAAATGCACGAAGGTCAATAAAAAATCTACGGGCGTTATATTGAGACTATTTCATCAGCAACATTTTTTTTGTATCCCTAAAAATATCTTTCCCATTTTCTGAAACAGCATTAATAGTATAGAAATAAACACCTGAGGGGAGCTCAATACCACTAAAGTGAATATAGTAATCCCCAACACTTTGGGTACCCTTGCTTAACTCCTTCACAATTTGACCAAGTGTATTGTATACTATGATACTAACATTACTCGTATGAGCTATTGAATATTTAAAGGTTGTGCTTGGATTAAACGGATTAGGAAAATTCTGAAGCAGGGAGAAATCACTGACTATTTCTTTCCCGAAGTGCTCGATATTGTCAGGTTGTTCATACAAAAACTCATATGCCCCAATGTCTGGGAAAGTATGGAGTGAATCTGCTCTAAGATGTTGCTCAATATCCTCAGCAGATGAAACAAGAAAATAATCCAGAATTTGAATACTGTCTATACCAACACCTATACAAGGGCTAGCATTTGAAAGGTGATAGTTCCCTGAACTTGATTCAAATAGAGGGTCAGTACTGATATTTGTACTATCATACCAGATTATTCCATTCCCTTTATACCGAATACCATTTAGCCCATCTTGAATATCAGAATAAGCCGCATTTATTTCACTCGCACCGGCAAACTCATAAATATAAACTTGAAAAGGTGAATTGTTCCATAATATACTATTGATGAGGTCTACATTAGCGGCGTAACAATAAATACCTCCTCCATTGTCATTCGCAAGGTTATCAGTAATAGTTACATTTATTAATTTAAAATGAGCTAATTCACCTCCATATAAAGCCCCTCCCCATGCTGTTGCAGTGTTATGAAAAAAGAGACTATTCACAATTGTTACATTCGAATAAAGTGAAACGTTAATTGCCCCTCCATTAATTCCATTACAGTCTCTAATAATCACATTTTTTAATACTACATCTGAATTAGTGATTGCAATACCTCCACCGAATGACGATCTACCATTTGTTAAAGAAAGATTTTCAATAGTATCACCAAGTACATAGGAGTAATGTAATATACCGTCTTGGTCGTTGCCCTCAAGGATTGTTTGGTTTACTCCTCTTCCTCTCATTGAAATATTACTCCAAATTTGAAGTCCGTAACGTTCTCCATTTGTTGACATACTATAAAGACCAGAGTCGAGATAAATAACACCTTGTGTATGAGAGGTTGCTTTTATTATTGATTTGGCATACCCAATGGTTTTCAATGGATTAAACCATGAGAGACCATCGTTTTCGTTATTCCCATTTGGCGATACATACAGAACTGAGTTTTCCTGAGAAACTTTAGCATGTAATATATCAAACGTATAATTATTTATCGGATATAGTTGGTCACTACTTGGTTTCATCACTATAAAGGTATCAACAACTAAATGCACTTCCTTGTTTTCAGAAAATATCTCGAAACCAAATGTCGATTCATTATGATAAATGTTACTCCTCTTCACAGTATCAAATGTAATTGCAGAATAAGCATCAATGTAAATTCCACCTCCGGAAACAAGGGCGGCATTTTTTGTAATGGTTACATTCGACAAATAAGGATTCGAACTATCTATTATCCCGATACCCCCTCCGCCCGCCCCCGCCCCAACGGCTCGTGCGACATTGTTTTCTGTAATTAATACATTTGTGAGGATGGGACTTGATTTTTCACAATGGAGCCCGCCACTATACCAGCTTTCCGATTTATTAAACGAAATGGTCACACTGTCAAGAATTGCGTTAGACTTGTAACAAGCGATGCCACCACCATACCATGTGGAAATATTGTTTGATATGAAGGAATTTAGAATTTTAGGTTGAGAATTATTTTCACTATAGATACCTCCTCCATCAACCATAGATTTATTGAATGAGACAACAACATTATTCAGTTTAGGATTCGAATTTGAACAGTATAAACCGCCTCCATTTTGATAACTTTGATTATTCTCTATAGTAGAATTCATTATTATAGGATTCGAATTTGAACAATAAAAACCACCCCCGTCATAACGAGATTGATTGTTTCGAATTGTAGTGTTCTTTATTAAGGGATTTGAATTAATACATTTTATACCTCCTCCAAAATCATTAGAAGCATTGTTTTCAATTTTTAAGAAGGTAAGCGTTGGATTTGAATTTTGACAATAGATACCTACTAAACCATTGGTGATAGTAAATCCAGTCAGTATCGATAAAGAATCTTCATTGTTTGCGAAACTTACTGTACTAGTATTATTAATCCCTCTAATCACAGTGTTGGAAATATAGGAAGTATCATTAGTTAAAATGTACTTACTTGCGACAACTATTTTTTTTCCTAAAAAGTTAATGTTCTCTTTGTATTCACCAGGAGAAACGAGTACAGTATCTCCATTGACCGAAGAGTTTATCCCATTTTGTATAGTCGACTGAGATGTTGGAACGTTTATTATCGTTCCAAAAGTAACCATCGGATATAGGCCGAAAAATATGATTAAGACCCAAATTAGACTTTTTGTATTTGCCACTTAAAAACCTCACGAAATTAGTGTACATATAATTCTATATTTCTAAATCTCTGACATGATTGGTCAAGTATAAAAATAATTATAAAAGAAAAGCACGATGTACTTACAGAATAATTGACAAGTTATTTCAGAATGCAACATAGTCAAGAACTCAATCTGACGTGAAATACTTTTAATTATGTTTTAAATATAATAAACTCTGTAATTATTCAATGTTATTTAACTCAACACATCGTTGAGACAAATGCATTACCTGTATTATGATCGTAAAAATCGAATTGATTTATAAATTCATGAAGTTTTTAAATTTTAAAACAGTTGCAATTAATTGAGAATAATAATTTTTATCTCTTGACTTAAAAAAAAAGTTTTTTTACTTTAAACCCGTAAATAAAAAAATAAATGAGGCGCTAAAATGTTTTCGTTTGGTTGGTTATTTAATTCAATTTCTGCTCTGGGTACTCTTTCCTTTAATCTCATTAAAAAGAATGATACAGTTACCATTGTGTAATAGTGTAAGTACGAGTTAGCATCTCTACAATTATATTATAAACAATGGAGGTTTTCAATGAACAATATTCTGACAAGAATAGTGTTGTTAATTATTTTTTCATTCACAATTTTGAATTCATGGACAAATGCACAATGGTTAGACGTAAGTAGTAATGTTAGCGTTAACCTTAAAGATGTATGTTTTTCAGATTCTTCCAATGGATGGGCTATTGGTTCTAACTCAACAATACTTCACACAAATGATGGAGGTTTTATTTGGACAATGCAAACCTGTCCATTGGTCAATCAATCGTTAAATAAAGTATTTTTTTTAAATAAAGATTTTGGCGTGATAGCTGCTGATAAGGGCTTGATTTTGAGGACGAGAGATGGTGGAATTCATTGGGAGGAGAGTACTTTTGATACAATAGTGAATTTTAAGGATATCTGTTTTATTGATACCAGCCTTGGTTGGGTAGTTGGAGGTTCGATAAATAAAACGGGTAAAAATTTTGGATTTATTTTAAAAACCATGGATGGTGGATTAAACTGGTCAAAGCAATATGAAACCGATACTACTCTAAGCTACTCGGAAGGCAATTTCACAGCAATTAAATTTAGCGATGAAAAAAAAGGTTATGCCTTTACATCTAGCAGTGGGGCACAACTCTATACGACTATTGATGGAGGTACTAATTGGTATAAGAAGGGTTCATTTTTTTATGGAATCTCTAATATGGATGTATTTGGTGATACGATATGGGTCTCTGGGCAAGGTTTCGCATCAACTGTTAATCAAGGGCAAACTTGGTCATACAATAGTGTACTTGGTGGAGGTGTTCAAGACTTAGTTATGCTAGATGGCAATAATGGTTTTATAATTAGCGCATGGTTAAACGATAAAAGGTTGCTTAGCACAAAAAATGGGGGGCTTTCATGGGAAGATATTTGGGTTTATGATGGAGCTGTTTTTTTGGCAATGTATATTAACCCATTAAATAATTTCATATGTCTTGTCGGTAGTAATGGTAGAATAGTTATTAATAAAAGTTTTTTAACAGCGATAGTCGATTCTCCAAGATTAACCGAAATGTCAATGCATTTGTTTCAAAATTTCCCGAATCCATTCAATCCTATAACTAATATTAAGTTCCGTATCTCGGCGCCTGGTTATTATTCTCTCATTGTTTATTCTTCAATTGGAGAAGAGGTTATGAGGAGCATAAATTATTATTCTAGAGCGGGGATATATAATATAATATTTGATGGAAAATCTTTGTCGACAGGGGTATATATTTTTAATCTGATTGGAAAAAATGGTTCACTTTCAAATAAAATGTTAATTCAAAAATAATTGAGGAGTTCGTTATGAAAAGGTTCATTTTTTTGATCATTCTATTCTGTTTCAGTCAAGTTGTCGCACAAAAACCAAATGTTACGCTTGATGAATTAAAAAACAAAAGTTCGGATATTGTTTTAGCTAAAACAATATCTCTTAACTGCTTTAAGAAGAATAACAGAACCTATACTGATATTGTCATTGAAGTATTGGATGGTATTAAAGGATCACTCAAGGCTAAAGATTTTGTCACAATGACGTACTTTGGTGGCACAATTAATGGGATTACAACATCAGTTTTAGATAATAATAATCCAAGTTTTAAAGTAGCTGAAGAATCTGTCGTGTTTTTAAATAATAAAAATGATAAAACTTCACCTAGGATTATCTACTTTGTACAGAATGGAGCTAGTGGTAAATTTAATATCTTGGTTGATAAAAAATCAGGGGCAAAAATGGTTATTAGAGATAACTTTTCTGTACCTCTGACCGTGTCAAGAAATTTGGGAAATAAATTGTTCGAAAACAATCAACCTATCCTACTAACTGATTTCACCAGTCTTCTACAGAACTAAAGGAGTTTATTATGAAAAATATTATTTGTCTTTTATTAGTGTTCCTATCATTTAATCCATTAAAAGCCGAAAGATATGCTTGTGCAAAAACGCAATTTGTCTACCAACAAACTTCAGATATATGGCCTTATCCAATCGGTGGACCTAACATTATTCATTGGGCGAATTCAGTAAATATACCTTGGACAGTTAATTCAACCGGAGCAGGTGATGGTGTAAGCTATTCTGCAACTCAGGCAGAGATAAACACTGCTTTTAATTCATGGCAAAATTTGAGCACGTCAAACATTTCGTTTAGTTATCAAGGTTCGACTTCAAATACATGGGAGTATGACGGGTATAATACAATTTACTGGGCTGAAGCAGGTGATCCAGCTTATGAACCAAACGGTATATTTTCTGATGAATCGGTTGAAGCTATGACAGTGGTGGTTTACAATAGTAATTTTGAATTACTAGATGTTGATATTGTATTTGATGGTGTTGATTATGTTTGGGGTACTGATGGAACTAGTCAAAGTGATATACAGGGCGTGGCAGCTCATGAGATCGGACACATGATAGGATTGCATCATACTGAAGTTAATACTGGAGAATTACCTACTATGTTTCAATACGATATAGGTCTTGCTCAAAGAAGTTTAGAATTTGACGATGAAGTTGGCGCAGCATTTTTATATGGTGGAAACATAATTACAAATAAAGAATTATTACTCCCACAAAATCATTTTTATTGGACAGTTAACGTGAATGCAGGTAAAACATTAACAATCAGTAAAAATTTAAAAGTACAAAATAATTGTCAGATAAATGTTAATGGAGTTCTTAATGCAGGCGTTTCTGCTAATGATAGAAAAACGATAGAAAGAATAGGGGCCAGTGGGACTTGGAACGGAATAGTATTTTATTCTGGATCAAGTGGGTCAGTTCAATATTGTGATATTAAGAATGCGACTACTGCCATAACTTGCAACTCCACACTTCCCATGATCAGGTACAATAACATTACTGATAATGGTACTGGTATTTATGTCTTGAATGTCGGAACAGTTTCAAACGAAATATCTTACAATACAATCCAAAACAACACTTCAAGAGGTATATCACTTTATTCCGCTTCTCCGAAGATATATAGCAATACAATAAGTAACAATACTTATTATGGAATAAGCACTTATCAATCAAGCCCATATCTCTATGGCAATACCATAACCGGACATTCAGCTAACGGATTAAACTTTTCCTACTATAGTTCTGCCAAACTTGTCCCATGGAATGCGTATGGTTATTATTGGGGAAGAGGGAATAATAAAATAAAAAACAACACAGGTAGTGGTATCTCAGCTTCTTATATGAGTAATTTATATCTGGGTAGTTCCCCTTACGGAGGCTACAATAGTATTTGCAATAATACGGGAACCGAACTGAGCGCTTATTATAATTGTACGGTAACGGCGCAATTAAATTGGTGGGGAGCTGATCCTCCAAATGTAAATGAATTTTATCCTTATCAATCAACTATTGATTATACGAATGCACTTCCAACAGACCCGAATCCTGATCCTGAACAAGGCATGGTCAGAGGACCAAACGGCATTTCTAATTCATCCACGATAAATTCCGTAAAATCAGATTTAGAAAAAGCGTATAATCTACAATTAGACGGAAAATTTGCTGAAGCAATAGCTATGTACGATAGCTTTATAAATGCAAATTCTACCGATTCAAAATCCGCATTAGCGTTGGTAAGAATAGATGAATGCTACAAATTATCCGGTAAAGAAGGCGCTGCTAATTATCTTGATAATATGATAAAAACCAAAGCAAATAAGAACAATGAATTGGATGTTGTAAGTCTTGAATTAAAGAACCAATATTTAATACAAGATAAACGATTTGAAGAAGCGGTAACTAATTTTAATAAACTTGCTGAAACATATAAAACCAACAAAGATGTTGAGAAACATTCCCTCTTCAACGCGGGTTATGTATATCTTACATATTTGAATGACTACAAAAACGCATCAGTCAAATTTGCTGAATTAGCCGCAAAATATCCAGATGATGAATTAGTATCTGAGAGCGAGTATTTATTAGGTAATCTTGATGCAAATAATCGGCAAAATTTAGCGTCACCCAACATATATCAAAGCGATTTACCGGTACCTACAGACTATGCTCTCGATCAAAATTATCCCAATCCGTTTAACCCGTCAACAACCATCACTTACCAGTTGCCAAAAAGCGGAAATGTAACATTAAAAATATATGATATGCTGGGTAAAGAAGTAATGACTCTTGTAAACGAGCAGAAAGAAATGGGCAGATACTCTGTTCAATTTAATGCTTCATCACTTGCAAGCGGAATGTATGTTTATCAGTTACGCGCGAACGATTATACTTCAACTAAGAAAATGTTGCTGCTCAAGTAATTATCAGTCCGCGGAGGCGGATCAGATAACTATATCCATGTATCAGAAAAAATCCCTCAGCAATGAGGGATTTTTTTTTATGAATTTAAACTAATTCCTCACTGCATTGATCGTGGTTGAATCATCTACAATGTCATAATGTATTCCAACCGAAGAATAAAGCCGGTCATGATACCCTAATGAATGAGAAAAATCAAAATTTACTGAATCAACCTGGAATTTATTCCCTTGCGAATATTAGTTTTATTATGTTAACATTTCCTTGATATTCAAAGATTGTTTTTCAATAAGGGAAAAATTATTTAACCAAATAGAAAAAAGATGGACTAAAAAAGATTTAAATTTGTTGACTAGTAAGAAAACCCCTTAAACTTCATTACCAATAGCGCGAAGCCAGTAGATAAGCAGCAGTTGAAATTTCTCGTGAAGAAAAAGTCTCAAAATCGATGTGTTTATTAACTAACTTGTTTTATTACATATCAATGAAGTGAAGTGGAATTGATTTTCGTAATGCGATCCGCCTCTGGTGGAGTAGGAGAACAAAAGCGCGAAGCAATATTTCTATTTCGTTCGATACTTTATGAAAGGATTAAAATGAAACATAGAAAAGTCAAATTTCAAACAATATTATTGCATACAATTCGACACTTGTAATGTTTTAATTCTGAAGAAAAAAACGGTAACAAAACTCTTGATTTTAACAAATTTACGTATCACCATACTTTTAAGCTCTAAGATTTTGTACCCAAAAAAAATAAAAAATATTTTAGTGACCTCTTGGATATCTCATTTTATTTTATTAAAGTAATCACAGAAAAAATAAAATATTCTTACTTGTTCCTATCATTTAGTTCTTTGTGCTTAAGTTCTTGTGTTTAACTGACTCAATACTCTTAATTTACAACTAAATATATAGGGGTTATATGATAACCTTTTTTAGTACTGATCGAAATAATTTCCTCAATTTTTTATTGTTGCACTTCTATGTGAAGTCTGTGACTTTAGCTGACGCTTTTAGCGGATACATTTCTTCTAATTATATTTTCTCCTTTTCTCCTTTTTATTATAACCGGAAATACTTATTAAAAAAAAATCTCTTTTCAGCTATCAAAGTGAATATCAAAATACTTTGCTGTGTAAAGAAAAGAACATTATTAAAAAAAGAAAACCCCAGTAATCTTAAATTTTTTTAAAGGCACAGTATTAATTAAATTTTGATAAATAAATTAATTATAAAAGGATTATCGTATGAATAAAATAAGGTCACAAAAATTTATCGTAACAATTGTATAATGCTTAAGTTGGAAAGATACTTTTTGAGTAGTTAGATTTAGACACAAAAAAAAGGAAAAGTATCATGGCAAAAGAAAAAAGGCATTATACCTTCTCATCAAAACTTATTTATTTATTTAAAGAACAAAAGTCCGGTTTTACGAATTTTTACTTACATTTTAATAAACTAATTATTTAATTAAGGTTATCTATGAATAAATTTAAATTCAAATCAATAGTAATAATCTATTTTATCCCGTTTGCTTTTTTTATTTCTCAAGGGTGTAGAACTTTGAAGAATAATACGGAAGACGTACCATCATGTGCTGGTTCTACTGCAAGTATATGGGTGTCAGGGGTATTAGAAGAAACTGCTCAAATTGGTACAATTAATATTCCAATTGGATATCAAATATGCTCTGAGTATCGAGGTGGGTGGATTACCCTATTCATAGTAAGACCAGGCGGAGATGGAATAAGTTCAATGAAGTGGGATATTCCTACAGATAACCCCTCAACAGGGACTCAATATTTTGAATATAAATTTATTGCTATTGGGGAATATGAAATTTATGCAGAACTACATCCCAATAACAATCAATCGGGAAAAATGCCAATTAGAACTAGTTTAAGTTTTTTTATAAATATAACAGCTTCTCCAAATAGGATTGTTTACCCAATTATTCAACTCGAAACTAGAGCATGGCGTCCTATAGGATATCAGGTGCAGGAACTTTGGCCTAAACGTTTTGATGCTAATAATAATCAAGTCTATTTTGGTCAATTTAAGAGAGATAGTGTTTTTAATAGTGCAAATGTTAGTTTTACCTAAATTGAGCGATTTATTTGTGCGTACAAAAAACTGCGACACAAAAATTTTTTTTAAAAATTTCTTATGGGAATTTTACTTAACTTTTAGAGAAACACCAAATTTTAATCAAATATATTTTATCGTTAATGATCTTCGACAAACCATGCCAAGGCTTGCCATAGCATATCGTTTTTTAGACATAGTCATCCCCCTCGACTGATTTT
>Ga0210044_10003861_pt1 | contig 21254 bp, 16 predicted proteins | sample CryGey13umfilter_2_FD_183959 | JGI IMG/M metagenome (GOLD analysis project Ga0210044, IMG submission 183959) | Groundwater microbial communities from aquifer in Utah, USA - Crystal Geyser 4/9/14 3 um filter (SPAdes) (version 2) | ecosystem: Environmental > Aquatic > Deep subsurface >... | reverse complement strand
AAAGTGTCGACAAGAGAGATTAAACGAGTACAGAGACAACTCAACAATCGTCCACGCGCCGCTCTCGGCTTCTACAAGCCGGATGAAAAGTTTAATGAACTTGTTGCGTTAAATTCTTGAAACCAAGTATGAAACCTGGATCAAACAAGGCATTTTTAACATGCGAACATGGATGGCAACTTCATGGTGATATTACGAACGTGAGCGGACCAGCTGCGGGCAACACAGTGTTTCGTTGTCCAAAGTGCACAAATGTTATTTCATTGACGGAAAAATGTGCAGTTGATCAAGCAGATCTACAGAAAAAATCATTGCAAATTCAAGAAGGACACACACGAAATGGTATGTTTGCAAATATGATAGCTGCCGCAGCCTTAATAGTTGCTGTACTCGTATTGATATTTGGTGACGCTATTGTATCTTCATCTAATAAGAGCTTAGATCCGGTTGACGATCCTGCTTTAGTCGATTTACAAATTCAAAATCCATAAAATTTGTCGGACCGACTTATAGATAAACTTTGACCTTCAATTTTCGGGTGGGGGGTACCCCCTGGGGGGGTAAAGTAAAGGGGTTAAGCACACACAAGAGTTCTAACCTCCCTCACGAGCCCCTGCCACGAAGAAATCACAGTCTGTAAAGCTGTGGTTTTTTCTTTGTCGAATGGGTCGTTTTGAACTCAGGTCATTAGAAATTAACGCTTTACTATTTACAACCACTGTGGTTCATTAAGGCTGTTTGGATCTTCCAAACAGTCGTTCCTTCCCAACTCACGAGGATCACATGGCTCACGATGAAGAATACTGGCGTCGTCGCATGGAGCATGAGCGCCTCGTTAACGACGTAGGTGCCATCCGTCACATCGCTGAATCCCAAGAACTCGAGCTACGAGATCAGCAGCCTGGCCCATTCGAACTCGAAGTCGTCACTGACGCAATCGAACGTGGCAGTCATCAGCTAGCCGACGCACAGACGAGCGCATCTGGTGAACTAGCTGAATCGGTGACTGATGCGATCGGAGACATGATGGACGATCACTTCGAAACAACCCTCATGTTCGCCGGCGCCATGGCAGATATTCAGGGAGAACAAACGGCCTACTTGCGAAACCTTCTGCACGAAGCTCGGGATACTCGCTTTGTCCTGGAGGACATTCAAGACTTGGCAGGCTATAACCTGATCGCAGCTGGGGCACAACTGGCCATCTCCTATGCCCAGCTCTCAGAACTCAACGACCTTGAGGGCAGGCTGGGAGAAATTGAGACTGAGTTGGAGTTCCACGGAAGACTGTTGGAATCGATCGACGAAGGAGTCTGGGGTCTTTACGACAGAATCGAAGACCTCGAAGAGACCGTTGTCGAAGTCGGTGAAGCGATCATCGATAACCAGGTCCGAATCGGTGAAGCGATCGTGCAAGAGATCCGGCTGAGTGCCGAGCAATCTGCACAACTCCTGGGTCGTCACATCTCACGCACATCACAGGCACAGACTAGTGAGATCAAAACGTACCTAGCTGTACTGGATGAACGTGCTCACAGACGCCACGAGGAACTCGTTCGTGCCGTCAGTTCTCCTGTTCACAACGCTGCCAACGAGAAGTATGTGCAGGCACGTACCCTCTATGCGAGCGGAGAGCTGAGCCTCAGTCTAAGAAAGCTGTCAGATGAAGTCTTTGAGCAAGACAGCACACACCAACTTGGCTGGATTCTCTACGGAGAAATAAGCCAACGCCGTGGTCGACCGAAGGAAGCCCGAGCTGCGTTCAAACGCGCAAGCACCTACGCATTCGTGGAACAGAATGTGGAAATCTACGAGCTTGCCTGTCTCCATCTGGCACGACTGGAGCTCACCGTTGGCAATACGTGGCATGCCAAGAATGTACTGATCAGGGCACACCGCAAGATCAAGCAGTTGCGTGGCACAACAAGTGCTCATGTTGCCTACGAGCTCTTCAAGATCAGATTTGCCGAAGGGCAGCGTCGATGGAAGGAGGAGCCAAAGCAGTGGGGGCAAGCGGCACAGTGGAGATCCGAGCAAAAGAAGAAACTGCGCAAGATTCTTCTGCTCGCACCTGAGCTCCGCAATGACGCAGCACACAATCCGCTCATCCAAGGGATAGCCTCGCACTGGGGTCAGGCACCCTTCATTCAACTGTTCGATCTTCTCGAACACTACGGGGAAATCATCACGACGGATCGGCACATCAAGGACGATCCAATCGTGCAATCCTTCATGGAAATACTGAGGAACGTTCTGTACCTCACGGAGGCTGGGCGTGTGCGACACACCTCACGCAAGGACGCTCGGCGAGAAATCCACCCATCTGCACAAGATGTCTTCGATGTGCTTGATCAGATTCAAACCATCGTCGTTGCCTTCGCTGGACCAATGGACGCGGATCACCCAACATCAGAGAAAAATGCAGACGCTGTTTTCGTTGCATTGAGCAAGGTCTTGGATGATCACTTCAATACCTGCTCACGTCTATTCGAAACCCTGCTCCTCTACTACGTCGACCACGTCAACGATCAATGCGATCAGGAAGAGGATCCTCCTGACCGTGAGTATCTCCATCCGGAAACGATCCTGAATCCATGCTGGGTGGCTTGGAAGAGCGTTGGTTTCCCCCTTCCAACTGTTGTTGTCTGGCTGATAGAGGACAAACTGCCACAGTGCTTCAGTTATACGGAGGTACTCAAGGGACTCACCATGCCAGATGGAACAACGGTGTATGCCGGAGCTGTGGTGCGGATACCAGCCGACCCCGATGCTGTGGCATGGATAAAGGATGCACGAAACGGCTACTCCAGTGGCGGGCTTGGCTGGATCATCAAAAAGCGTCCAGAGCTTGAAACACTGTTAGAGTCACTGATGCGCAAGGCCGATGCCTTGCGCTAGGTTCTCAGAACCAATGGTCCGCAACGAATCGGATCCATCTCTCAATCCCGCGCGCTGTACAAGTGCCGCGGGATTTCTGTTTTAGAGATGTGTTTCCGGAAACACACGCCCCCGTTTTCACCTATTCCCTTGAAATTTCCGCAATTTCTGGCATAATAGAGCCAAGCCGGTGTTTGGGAACGGTCCCATAGCAAGGCCGTGAGTATGAAAAACTACGACATAATTGTGATCGGTGGTGGTCCTGCCGGAATGATGGCAGCCGGACGCGCGGGCGAGCTGGGAGCCCACGTTCTTTTGATTGAAAAGAATGATCGGCTAGGAAAAAAGCTCAGCATCACAGGTGGTCGTCGCTGCAATATCACAAATGCGGAATATGACAATCGAATCTTTCTCGACAACTTCCCCGAGTCAAAGCACTTTCTCTTCTCGCCGTTCTCTCAGTTCAATGTCGAACATACCTTTGAGTTCTTCGAGGGTCGTGGGCTCCCGATCATGATCGAGGATCATAAACGTGCGTTCCCAAAATCAGAAAAAGCATCCGATGTCTGCAAGGTGCTCGAGCGTTACATTCAAGAAAGCGGAAACGTCACCGTGCAGCTTAACACCGAATTCAAATCCTTTATCTATATCGATGGTGCGCTTCAAGGTGTACGGACATCGAAGGGACTCTTCCATGCCCCACGCATTGTTCTCGCGACCGGTGGTCTTGCTGCCCCAGAAACGGGTTCCACGGGCGAAGGCCTGTCCATGCTCGAAGCGATTGGTCACACCGTGGTGGATCCAGATCCAAATCTGGCGCCGCTTCGCACGTCTGCCACCTGGGTTCACGAACTCTCTGGCACCAGCGTCGATGACATGACCCTGCGTTACATTCAAAACGACAAAATCAAACTCAAAGCACGTGGGCGCCTGTTGTTCACCCACTTTGGTATCTCTGGCCCACTCGTTATCAACTCAGCCCACCAGGCAAAGGCACTGTTAAAAGTTGGACCTGTCACCGCCTCCATCGATCTGTTTCCAGATTATGATCTCGGTGCCATGGACCAGTTTCTCATTCGCCTCTTTGATGCACACAAAAATAAACAGCTCAAAACCGTTTTGAAAGATCTTCTTCAAAAAAATCTCAGCGAAACGCTTTTGAAACTCGCAGGCCCCTCCCTCGCCGACACCCCTGTCCACTCCATCACCAAAGATGAGCGCAAGCGCCTTGTGCACACACTCAAAGACCTCCGGTTCCCCATCATTGGCACCATGGGATTTGAATGGTCGATTGTGGCAGACGGTGGTGTCATCCCACAAGAAGTCGATTTTAAAACCATGACCTCTCGCCTGTTCCCGAATCTGTATCTCATTGGCGACACGATCAACATCAACCGACCGTCGGGTGGGTTTTCCTTGCAACTGTGTTGGACAACAGGATGGATCGCAGGGACACACGCCGCAACAAACTGATCTATGCCACATCCCCTCCTCGAAGGACGACAACTCAGAAAGAAGTATGGCCTGCAAACCGTTTTGGAGGAGCTTTCTTTTTTAATCTCCGAAAAACAAAAAATTGCCTTGATTGGTCGGAATGGCGCTGGGAAATCCACACTTCTCAAACTGATCACCGCTCAGGAACAAGCCGATGGTGGCGAAGTGTTTGTCTACCCAGATACCCGCCTTGGCATCGTCAAACAGCATGAAGTGCTTCCAAGCGACCGCACAAGCCTTGCATTCCTTGAAGAAGTGAGTGAAAAGCAAGAATGGGAAATTCGGAAGCAGGCCGCAGCATTCGATCTCCACGACCAGCACTTGAGCCTTCCCCCATCCGAGCTCTCTGGCGGATACCAGATGCGCGTCAAACTGGTTGCCATGCTCCTCCAGGACCCCAACCTCCTCATCCTCGACGAGCCAGTGAACTATCTCGACCTCCAAACTCTTCTCTTGCTCGAAGCGTTCCTTCAAGCGTATCGAGGGAGCTACATCATCGCCGCTCATGACCGCACCTTCTTACAGAACACCTGTACGTACGTCTTTGAAATCGAACGCGGAGCGCTCACGAGCTACAAAGGCACCGTCGAAGACTATCTTGCGTTTAAGCAGGAGCAACTAGAATACGAACTTCGTGCTAACAAAAAACTCTCAAAAGAAATCGCCCACCAACAAAAATTTGTAGACCGCTTTCGCTACAAAGCAAGCCTTGCCACACGCGCACAGAGCAAAATCAAGCACATCGCAAAACTCAGGAACAAAATTTCAACCATCGACGCAGCACTTGCCACAACCTCCATCACCATCCCCTCCCCTCATGTCGTTCCTGGCACGGCGCTGCGCGCACAGGCTCTCGCAATCGGCTACGGCGAAACCAGAGTCGCTGATCGCATTGATCTTGAATTGCGTCGTGGAGACAAAATTGTGATCGCAGGGGAAAACGGCCGTGGAAAATCGACGTTACTCAAGACGATTGCGGGACGCATCCCCGCACTGAGTGGCACCTACAAATGGTGGCATGGAGCCGATATTGGCTATTACGATCAAAAAACAGAGGCAACCCTCAACCCAAAAGAGACCGTCTTACAATACCTCACACGCAATGCCCCAAAGGACGCCTCAGGAGAACGCATCCTGATGATGGCCGGAAACTTTTTGTTCAAAGGAAATGACTTGGATAAGCAAGCCGATGTGCTCTCTGGTGGCGAACGCGCACGTCTCTGCCTTGCGGGTATTCTCTTGCATGAACACAATGTACTGCTCCTTGACGAGCCAACAAACCACTTGGACGTGGAAACAACTGAAGCGCTCGCCCTTGCATTGAAGCGCTATACCGGCACGGTCCTCTTTGTTTCCCACGCACGAACCTTTGTGAACGCACTTGCAGACCAAATCTATGAAGTCCGCAACGGAACCGTCAGGCGGTACATGGGCACCTACGAAGAGTATGTGGAAGACCTCTCAGGGCATGTGAGCGCAGCGCTTCGTGAAACGCAGACGGACACACAACGAGATGAAGGCGGAGGAACACAGCGAGCCGAATACCAAACCCGCGTTAAAGAACATCAACGATCCCAAGCGCGCACAGACAAAAAAATGGAAGTGCTCGATAAAGAAAAAGGTGAGATCCTCGCCTACTTCTTTGAAAACCCCACGGACTACGCCCCCCTCAAGGCAGAGCGTCTTGATGAGCTGAATACAGAAATCACACTCCTTGAACACCAATGGGTCAAGGACCAAGAAGCCATTGACGCCCTTCGTCTGCTCCTTAACCATTAGTTTATGAATAAGAAAAAGATCCCCGTCACCTTGATCACCGGATTTCTCGGTGCTGGAAAGACTACCCTCCTCAACAACCTCTTATCTCAGCTCCACCACGAGAAGATCGCTGTCATCATTAATGAGTTTGGTGAGATTGGGATTGATGACAAACTGATTTTGCGCACGGATGAAGAAATAATTGAGATGAACAACGGAGCAATTTGCTGCGCTGTGCGCACAGACACGATCAAGGTTCTTCTCAAACTGACAGAACGAAAGGATCTTCATTTCGATCGTGTCATCATCGAAACAACTGGTCTTGCGAATCCTGTCCCAATCGCACGCGCCTTTCTCGACAAACCTGCGCTAAGTGAGCGATACGAAATCGACGCAATCGTCACGCTTGTTGATGCCACACAAATCACCAAACAGCTGAAGTCCGCTCCAGAAACTAAAACCCAAATTGCCTCTGCGGACGTGATTCTTCTAAACAAAATAGATCTTGCTGATGAACGCACCGTTGCCGTTGCAAAACACGACATCAAACGTATCAACCCGCTTGCAACGATTCATCTCACCCGCAAAAGTGATCTCACACTTGAAACCCTCCTCAGCACCAAGAGAGATCAAACCTTCATTCATGAACACACCCATGAGGATGAGACCCACGACCACGACAGCGACATCACAAGCTTTGTACTCACAGCCACTGAACCTCTTGACCTTGAAAAAGTCAGCCACTGGATCGGTGAGTTCATCATGCTGAACAGCGCAAACCTCCTGCGCTACAAGGGTCTCCTCGATATCGCCGGCATGGACGAACGCTTTATCTTCCAGGGCGTGCATGAGCATTTTGAGAACCGAAAAGATCGCCCATGGGGTACTGACGAGCGTTTAAGCCAAGTCGTCATCATTGGAAGAAATCTGGATAAAGAAGCATTTAAGGAATCGTTCAGGGTGCTTGTTGCGAGCTAAACTGAAAGCAAAAAAACCGCACTTGTCCGCGGTTTTTTGCTTAAGTGAGAAGTGTTATTTATTCCTGATCGGAACTCCCTGAATCGTCCTCATCGTTCGTATCCTCATCGTTCGTATCCTCGTCTTCATCGTTTGCATCCTCTTCATCATCTTCATCGTCGTCCTCTGTGTTTATAGCACTACCCATCCGCGCATCCTCAGCGTAATCCTGTGCATCCTCAGCGAGTTGTTCCGCCTGATCATAATCCTCTAACGCATATGCCTCTTGAGCCTGAACGTACAATTCTTCGGCCTGATCGAGGAGGGCTTGTGCCTCAGTTACATCGTTCCCCTCCTCTTCACGTTCAGAAATTTTCTCCATAGCCCGCTCGATTTCCTCTGCAGCCTCTTCAAGCTCCTCACGAGCATCATCTGAGACATCCTCATCTTCCTCTTCGATTTCGATTTCAATCTCAATTTCTAACTCCCCTTCTACGTCAATTGTTTGTAGTCGCTCTAAAAGCGCAAGAATCTGATCATTGGAAAGATCTGATAAGAACGTGAGCGTGATTTCAATCTTAATCTTAGACTCGACATCCTCAAGCACTTCTGCAACACCTTTAAAAAGAGCTTCGTCATCTTCCGCATCAAGGACATCATCTATTTCAATGGCAGTTCCATCATCTTCAATGCGATACAGTGTTCCATCCTCATCCTCCAAAACCATCCCCTCAGGCAATTCATCTTCTGCGAGATCCTCACCAACTTCAAATGAAGTAAAGAACGCATCTGGTAAATCATCAACAAATAGTGCCCAGTCATCACCATAAAGATTTTTGGCCTGCTCTTCGCTTTGGATGGCACGGAGAACCCCGCCAGGAGTCACAGCATACACGGTCGGTACACTCTGTAACTTCAGAAGTGTTGTCCCTGGTTGATAGACGACATTCCCAGCAAGTGTTAGATCGGAAAGGGCCTCACAGCTGATTATTTTAACGTCGTCAAAGTCTGGATACCAGCTAAAAAAGATATTTTCATTAGGAAAGGTGTATCGATTGCCGTCTTCAGCAATGAAGTAAACTGTTTTAAAATCCGCACACGTGACCAAATCACCGATTCCCGCAGCCGCTTGTACAGATGAAGACAACGTGATGAATGCTAACAAGGAGAACAACCCACCGGCAAAGAGTCGTAATGACATATGTTTTTCTATCAATCTACTTTAGAGAGTAAAGACTTTTTCATTATAGCAGAAATGGTAGACTAGCACTGCTGCAAAACACGTATCAGTATTTGAGTATCTATTGTTCGCAATTACCCAACATATGTCTCAATTTCCAAAATCCTTTTACTGGGGTTGCTCCACCTCTGCCCATCAAATAGAAGGCAACACGATGAACGACTGGTCCGAGTGGGAACAATCCATGGACCGTCGAACACAGCTACAAAACACCGGCAAAGATCCAAACGAATTCATTTCTGGTGCTGCGTGTGATTCTTGGAATCTGTTTAAAGAAGATCTTCGCTGTCTCAAGGAACTCGGAGTGAATAGTTATCGTTTTTCCATTGAATGGTCTCGTGTTGAGCCCGCACGTGGCTCCTTTGACCAGAACGTGATTGACCGATACGTTCAGTTTGCCAAACGTCTCACAGAAGAAGGAATCGAGCCGTTTGTGACACTCTGGCACTGGCCTGTCCCCTTGTGGGTGCGTGACCAAGGACGTTTTGAGTCGACAAAAACGATCGATGATTTTGTCACATTTGTCGAGGTGATGGTTGAGGCCATGCGCCCATACGTTCGCACCTGGATCACGATCAACGAACCACTCGTGTACGCAAGTAACAGCTACCTGACGGGACAATGGCCGCCGCAGAAGAAACATTTGCGATCAACCATTCGTGTTGCTCGTCATCTGATTGAGGCGCATCGTCGTGCCTATGAGGCAATCAAGCAGATTGATTCAACCCTTCAGGTCGGTCTCTCAAAACACAATATCCATTTCTCAGCGAAGCAGCCCTGGGGGATAAACCAACTCATTGCCCGCACCTCAACCTACGTCTGGAACGAGTGGTTTTTGAATCGTGTGCGTCACCACCAAGACTTCATCGGCCTCAACTACTACTTTCATAATTCCGTTGATCTAAAACTTGGGAAGCAGAAAAAAATTGTTTCCGACATCGGCTGGGAGCTGTACCCAGAAGGATTGTATCGCGTCCTCAAAGGACTCAAGCGCTACGGCAAGCCCGTGTATATCACCGAGCACGGCTTGGCCGATAAAGACGATCGCCACCGTGCATGGTACCTCCAAGAGTCGTTGCGATACGCCGCGCGTGCCCTGAACGAAGGTGTCGACCTGCGCGGCTATTTCCATTGGTCGCTCCTCGATAACTTTGAGTGGGCAGATGGATTCTTTCCACGCTTTGGACTTTTTGAAGTTGATTTCAAGACGTGCAAGCGCAAGGCACGCCCTTCGGTAGATGTCTATCGACGTATCATTGAACAAGGCGGCCCACTCAAAGAAGATGAGCACCACATGAATCCACTCGTGAGCACCGCTTCTACCAACCTCACAAACATTCTCACACATGCGATTGAGTTTTCAGCACCATCTAAGGCACTCGTCATTTTTGACGATGAGGCGCCGCTGACAGAAATCCTTACAGAGGCGTATCGCCAAGCACTCAAAGGACAAGACTTCGTCAACATCAAGGAGACAGGTGCGGAAAATATTCTTGAGCGCATTAATCAGCTGTCACCTGGGGATCTGGTTGTGCTTGTTCAATCAATGAACTTTCGGCTCAATGAATTTCGTGTGCGCATTGAGCTGTTTAATCGTGAACTTAAAACCGTAGAACATGTCCATCTCGCCCGCATGCATGAAGATCAATTCCCTCGATACATCGACGCACTCGCCTATGATCCAAACTACTACCGCCTAAGAGGGCGTGCCCTCAAAGAAAAAATCGACCGCTGCAACAAAATCATTGTTGAGTGCCCGGGAACCACCCTTGTCTACGACAGTCCGTTCGAAGAAACGCGTCTTAATATTGGCGACTACTCTGAGATGAAAAACACTGGTGGCACCTTCCCTATTGGTGAAGTCTTTTCTGAGCCAAAGGACCTAGACAAAGTAAACGGCGAACTCAAGATCTTTGCCTTCGCTGGTAAAGACCACATCATGCGTGAGTATGAACCCTTCACTGTGGTCATCAATGGAGGCATCCTCTCTGCCCCAGAGGCGCCGGAGGAGTTTCAAGAAATCCTCCACATGATCGAGGAACGCTCCCCTGTCCACGTCCGCGAGTTTGGACTTGGTCTGAATCCTGCCATGGGTAAGGGCAAGCTGATCAACGACGTGACTGGCTTTGAACGTATGCTCGGCCTCCACCTTTCCCTAGGTTCAAAACATTCGATCTATAAAAAACCAGGTCTCCCTCGTAAATCAGCTGGCTTTCACGTAGATGTCTTTGCCGATCTTGAACGTATTGTCATTGATGACGAGGTAGTGTTTGAAAACGGAGACTACACGGGACTGATCCCTAATGCGATGAGATTGGCTTGAACGGGCTGTCGATCGCTGAAAACGTCCTCAAACGGACGTTGAAGCGATGACTGGGTGCCCGTGAAAGCCAAGATCGCGCATTCGGGAACAGTCCCTACACGGTTTAAGACTCACGAGTGCTATACTTGTCAGCACGTATGTCCAAAATTAAGATTACGAAGGAGTTCAAGGAGGCCTACAAGGCCATGAACGACACGGGCGACCACATTTTCCTGACCGGCCGTGCAGGCACAGGAAAATCCACCCTTCTGACCTACTTTCGCAAACAGACAAAAAAACGCCATGTCGTCCTCGCCCCAACAGGAGTTGCGGCGCTGAACGTGAAAGGACAAACGATCCACTCTTTTTTTGGTTTCCATCCAGCCATCACCACCGATCGTGTGCGGAAAGCCTTTCCAGACACTATCCCTCTGTTTAAAGCCATCGAGACCGTCATCATCGACGAGATCTCCATGGTACGTGCCGACCTTCTGGATTGCGTGGACCGCGCCCTGCGTTTGAATCGCGAATGCGATGAACCGTTTGGGGGGGTCCAGATGATTTTTATTGGAGACTTGTACCAGCTTCCTCCCGTTGTCACACGCGACGAGGAGTTTCGATTTCAAACCGAGTACACTTCCCCGTACTTCTTCTCGGCCTATGCGATGAAAGAGATGGACATCAAGATTATTGAACTCCATAAAGTCCATCGGCAAAAAGAAAAAGGGTTTATTCAACTCCTCGAAAAATTGCGAACACGCTCCCTGAGTGAAGAAGATCTCAAGGAATGGAACACCCGCCATGACCCCTTCTTTGACCCTCGGGAAGAAACAGGGTTCATTCATCTCACCACCACCAACAAGATGACCAAGCAGCGCAACGATTACGAGCTGCACCAACTCCCCGGCACACTCCACAAACTCAGTGCCTCCTCTGATGGCGAGCTCCCAGACCGTCGCATGCCCTCTGAGCCGGTCATTACCATCAAAGAAGGCGCGAGGGTCATGTTCACGGTCAACGATCCTGAACGACGCTGGGTCAACGGAACGCTTGGCACGGTTACACGTTTAAAGAAGCAAGGTCTTTCCAAACTCCCCACCATCGAAGTAGAACTCGAAGACGGAAATATCGTGGATGTGCGTCAGCACAAATGGGAACTGTTTGAGTACGAGCGGAGCGAAAAAGGCAACCTCGAGGAAGCCGTTATTGGTTCCTACACCCAGTATCCCCTCGCCCTCGCCTGGGCGGTCACCATCCACAAAGGACAAGGGAAAACATTCGACCACGTCCTCGTCGACATCGGCTGGGGCACCTTTGCCCACGGCCAGCTCTACGTCGCCTTAAGTCGTTGCACCACATTTGAAGGACTCGTACTCCTCAGACCCTTTGAACTAAAAGACGTCATCTTGGATCAAGCAGTCGTGGACTTTATGAGCAAGACACAAGATTGACAAACGCAAGTCATTTATGAAAATGTGAGTCTCGCCTATGACACAAGAAGAAATGAAAACGAAACTAAGAGATGCTGGATTTCGCGCCACTAACACACGCATGGCCGTCCTTTCCTATCTCGATTCTCAGCACAAACCCGTTGGGATCGAAAAGATCGCGGAAAGACTCTCAGACACAAACCTCACCACCCTCTATAGAATGATGAACGATTTTGAGAACGCAAGAATCGTCCATGCACATGAGCTGGGTCACGGCCATCAAGATTACGAGCTCGCAGACCGACCCCATCACCATCATATTGTCTGCGAAGAGTGCGGAGACATCGAAGACGTGTATGCGTGCAAAGACGATTGTGAGTTTGAGGAAAAAACATTGCGATCTAGTTCAAAATTCACAACCATCAATCGGCAAACAACAACCTTCTTTGGCACCTGCAAGCAGTGCAGTTAAAAAACACCCACGGAGACAAACCCCATGGGTGTTTTTTGTTGTCGATACACCTACTCCAGAAAAGTCGTGATGATCATGATCCCAATTCCGAGTGAGAAAATAAGAAAGTGTAGGAGTGAATCCTTAATCTTTTCTTCATGTTTTAATTCAGGCAGGAGATCTGAAGCGGCAATATAGACAAACGCTCCAGCCGCAAACGGAATCAATACGGGGATGGCGAGCTCGACAGACGATGAGACAAAGTATCCAACCAATCCACCGAGAATCACACTTGAGGCACTGAACGCATTCAACAGGAGTGCACGTCCCCTCTTATACCCACCATGGACAAGCACAGCAAAGTCACCGAGCTCCTGTGGTATTTCATGGAGGGCAATCGCAATCGTTGTTGTGACTCCAAGAGCTGGAGAAACAATAAATGCTGCGGCAATAATAATTCCATCGATAAAGTTATGAATCGCATCACTCATCAGAACCAGCTGTGTATACGGCTTGCGCCCTAACTGACAGTCTTCAGGCTGATCATGACCTGCATGATGTGAGGCTCTGTGGCAGTGATGCCAAGAAAACAACTGCTCAAACAAAAACGAGAGAGCAAACGCAAGTGAAAAGAGCAACATGGAGACAAAGAGGCTCACTCCTCCGCCCTCTTGTGCCAACTCAATCGATTCAGGCAACAAATGAAACAACGCATTTCCGAGCATGGCTCCCGCAGAAAGTGCCACGAGCGAAAGAACAGCCTTTCCAACTGCACTATCTTTTATAAACAGGATGGTCATCCCCATTAAGGAGAGAACGGCAATAATAAATGTCGCAATCAATACAGCAACTAATGTCATATGAAAAAAATATCAAATATTCTTAATGCATATTACTTGCAATAAGAAAGCACTGTCAAGAGCATGATCCCCTGCTGGATTATCAAAACCCCTTGAGCTATACTCCTCCTCGCGGGCAATTAGCTCAGTTGGTTAGAGCGCTGCATTCACATTGCAGAGGTCACTGGTTCAAATCCAGTATTGCCCACCACGTAAAAACGACAGCATGACTGTCGTTTTTACGTTGACCCGCTTTTAATTCTCACATTGGATCTCCAGCACTCCTTCTGCTCCGCTCCCAATCCAACATCCTTCACGTTGTGACGTCTTCTCGTAGAGGGCCTGTGCCTTCTCGTACTCATGAACGGTTGCATAGAGTTGAATCTGTGCAAGCGCGATATCGAGCCGCTCTGGCGCAAGGGCAGCGGATTGCTCAATTGCTTCAATAGAATCCATATATCCCTCTTGATCCCCTGTCACAGAAGCCTTGATGGACAGAAGCTGTGCATATTCATACCAATACTGTGCACGTAGTGGGTGAAGCTCTACGGCCTGCGCATAAGCCTCGGTCCCATTCATCACCACCTGTTCCCATTCCCCCGTCTGAATCAATGGTTCAATTTCACGATAAAACACCTCTCGATACTCACGACCAATCAAACGCCAGTCAAGCACAAACGATTGTTCAGCTAACCGATCAAGCGTCTTGAGCCCATCAAGAGAACCTGTGAAAGATCCCATTGTGGAGAGGTAGACATGGATCGGCCAAACAATAAACAGAAGTGCAAGTAAGGAAAGAATGGCGGCTCCGCTCACACCTAACGACATTCGCAAGGATTGTTCAGGAGACTGGCGTAGTCGCACGGACACAGGAAGTGCAATAAGGAGGATGAACATGAGTGAAGCGGAAATGGTCTCAAAAATAAAAAGGCTCTGAACAAGGTAGGCAGCAAGACCTGCAATCATCATGCGAGAAAGCAGTCGATCTTCCTCTTTCCACAAGACCTTCACCACCACAACCAAGAGTGCGATGAACACGCCAAATCCAATCACCCCGTTCGTCACGAGCATCTCAAGAAGATAGTTGTGTGGCTTGTCTGACCAAAGACCCTCGACCACGTGATACTTCTCTGACACAAACGCTGGGTCGGATACAACGAAATAATTCTCAGGCCCCGTACCCAATAAGGGATAATCAACGAAGCCTCGCAGCGCAATCCCCCAATAGGTGAGACGTGTGGTGACATTGTCATCGGCAAAGGTTGTTAAGCGCTCAGCAATAGAAAAAGATTTTGCGGTTGTGCTAATACCAACAAAGAGGAGTAGACCAAGTAACAGAAGCCCTCCAACAGACAAAGCAATCTTTTTTCGTTCCAGTGGATGTTCCATGAACCGAAAGAGAGCGAACAAAAGTAAACCACAAATAATTCCGAGCAGTGCCCCACGTGTCCCCGTAGCTATCACCGCTCCAAACAACACAAACGCCGCTCCTAGAAACGCAATCTTCTTGCGCCCGGCAGAGACACCAAACTGCCAGAGAGATAAAAAGAACGGAATAACGAGATAACTCGCAAAGTAAATAGGATTTCCGAACACACTAGTGGCGCGTGCACTCGCGGTTGCACTCGGGAGCCACCCCCATCCCTCAAGAACGCCATAGGCCGCACAAATAGTTGCTACCCAAATCACACCCTGAATGAATCGTTGCTTCCGTGCAGGGTACATGGCAAAAAATAACATCAAATAAAAACTATAGAGCACGAGATGGAACGTAAACCAGACACCTGTAAGCCGTTGTCCATTTCCAAACAAACTGTTTAGCAGATCTTCACCGAGAAAAGCTGAAAGGAACATGACCAGCAAAAAGCTTCCTAGAAGAAGGATAGTGGGGTGTCGAAACCAGAGCTTTCGATCGACGTGTGAAAGAAACAAGCAAAGAAAAAACGGGAAGGTGATTTCAACCAACACATAAAAGACCACGGTTTTTGCACCGCCAAAAGGAAGATGATACGCAGGAAAAAAGAAAAGAGGAATGAGTAGTGAAGCAAACATGAGTCCCTTGAAGCCTCTGTGGATCTGTTGTTTGAACGTCATATCTCCTCAATAGTATCACAAACAAAAGAACGCGCCTGAGCGCGTTCTTTTTCTGATTACTCTTCAAGACCCTCAATGATTTCTGTGATTTCTCCCGTTGCATCCTCAGAAACACGATCTGTGCCCTCAGCCCAGAACATGAGTTCAAGATCAACGATGAATTCATCACGAATCACTGCATCACCGAGATTATCAAACAAAGAACCAGATCCATAATTTACCCCCCAGAGCGTTCGGTCGAGTTCGAGTTCAGCCTCAAACGAGACGCCCATCTCCTGTGTTTCAATAAGGGCTGGGAATGAAATCGCTTGATCAATTCCTCGAATCGTCATAATGCCATCCACACGAAAATTACTTCCAGCAATACCCTCAAGTGGAACAACTTCTGTAGTAGTGAACGTTGCTGTTGGGTAGGTTTCAACGGCAAAGAAGTCATCTGACTTCAAATGCTTCTCCAACGTTTCCTTCATCACACCTTCTTGATCAAGATCAACAATAGTCGTCATATCAATGGTGACCGACCCAGCCGTCAGTGCCCCATCCTCAACCGTAAGTGAACCTTCAGATACCTCAACCGTTCCATTGTGGGTCACACCAACAACCTTAGAAGCTTCCCAGGTCACTTCACTCTCACTAGATGAGAGGATAAACAACCCATCAGACAACTCAATGGCCTCAACCACGGTCTCTTCAATAACAGGCGGCTCTTCTTTGTTCACACATCCCGCGCCAGTCAACACAAGCGCCAGAGCAAATACAGGGACAGTAAATTTTTTCATAAAACACGCATCTAATTAGAGTTCTGTTAGATTTCGACTCTGGAACAAGCCCAGCGTCCAGCTGAACGCCACACGCAACTTATTCACAACCCCCGGAGTCTTAAACAAGTATACGGTCCTCCAGAGCCACCAGGCAAGTACCCCCTTGATCGTGATCCCGTTAATCACCCCAACCCCTTTTCCAAACCCAAGTGAAAACAGCATGCCAACCACTTCTGGTTTGTACGTACGAAGAGAGCGCTTTGTCTCCATACGATGAATATTCTCTGCAACCACCACTGCTTCTCGAGTAGCCGTCTGTGCAAGTTTGGGGACAGGCTCCCCGTCGATAGCAATAATGTCTCCCAACGCAAACATGTGTTGATCCTCCACTACCTGAAGCTCTGGAGTAACGGGGACATGCCCTTGCTCATCAAGAATGATGTCACGAGCAAAGACGCTTGTATTCGGTTTCACCCCAGAAGCGACAATCGTCACATCTGACGGAAACGTCCCAACCGTGGTCACAATCTGATTCGGAGTGATACGTTCACAAAATGCACTGCAGACCGGTGTAATCTGTACCGCTTCCATGGCCTTATGGATATAGGTCTGGACCGATGCTTGATCAACACCACACAATACTTCGTTTGCATGAACCAAATGGAGTTGAAAGGACAAATCGGGATCTTTCTTACGCAGTGAAGTGAGCATTTCTGCCACCTCGAACATGATTTCAACACCAGTCGGCCCTCCTCCCACAACGGAGACACTAATGTGATGATCCTTGTCCTGCGCTTTGGAAAGGATTGCGTTCTTCAACTTAATAGCATCCTCGACATCTTTGAGAACATATGCGTGTTCTGTCCCCTGCATCTTAAAAAAGTTCGTCGTTGATCCCGTTGCTACAACCAGATACCGATAAGACATTTCCTCGCCATCCACCCAAACACGCTTCTGAGCACGATCAATACGCTCGACTCGTCCACGCACAAACTCGAACGCTGGGTGATGAAAAAACGTCTCGTATTCAAAAATCACGTCATGCGACAGAAGGGACCCAGTGGCAACTTCATGAAGGAGTGGCGTGAAGGTGAAATAATTTGTTTCGCTGATCAAGAGGACAGGATAACTCTTCTTAAGAAGTGCCTTGGCAGTATAGACCCCACCAAATCCCCCACCGATAATCACGATTGGTTCATTCATAGACGCAGGAATTTTAGCTGATTTTAAGCAAATAGAAAAGCGGCTGGGTGTACCCTAGCCGCTTTGAGCCGTGTGGCTCCGTGAAGAGGATCAGTCCCCCTTCTGTGTGACCTCGATGTGGCGGACCAAGTAGGTCTGCCGGTTGCGAGGATCACCGTACTGGATGAAGACGGTGTCCCCGACTTCCAGTTCGAGGGCTGCCTCGGTGTGAGGATCGCCCACGTACTTGATGGGCACCTCCCAGAGCTTGCCCTTCTGGCCCTCGAGCCGGACGAGGTAGCTCGTGTTGCCGCCCACGACCACGATCTCGTAGTCCCGGACGACGCCGCTGATCTCGCTGTCCTCGAGCACGTTGGAGCCCACGCGGGTTCCCTGCTTGAGGTAGAGGAGCTCCTCGTACCTGCTGAAGGCCTCGTGCTTCGTCTGGGCAAAGACGACGTCTGCAGGGCGCACGTCGTAGTTGGCCTGGAGGAGCACCGTACCTGCGTAGAGCGAACCGTAGGGCTGACCGGCGTTGTCGAAGGCCGGGCGCGTGAGGATTCCTTCCCACGTCCGCACACCGTAGATGGTGTGGAGCGTGAGATCCTCGACCTCGTACCCCCATCGGATGGTGGCCTGCCGGATGGCGTTGACGGCGGTCGACTTGGTGGCCATGGCCGTCTCGGGACCATTCGACCAGTACATGACCGCCTTGCTGGTCCTCGGGTCGATGAGCATCGTCCCGACGGTGCTGTTGTCCTGCTGGGTGCTCGTGATGTAAGCGACGTACACGAGGTTCGTGTTGTCAGCGTTCATCACCACGTCGAATCGCCCGCCGTCGGCCATGAACTCGTTGAGGCTCGATGTCTTGCCGTAGTTGTCGAGGTTGTAGCCCCAGTAGCTGATCCAGTCGAGGATGAGCTGCTCGGAGTAGATCCGATCGACCCAGTCGGGGATCTTCTCGTCGCGCTCGTTCGCATCCGTGGTGTTCGGATTGTCGAGTGCGTAGGCCGTGACCTCGCGGGTCTGGGCATCCACGACGAGCAGCGACTCGGGGAAGTACGCTGTCCCCACGTTGGCGAAGCCGTCATCATCGACGTAGGTGGCCGTGTAGTAGGGCCGCCAATTGTCGTCGAACTCGAGCGTCGGGTCATCGAGCCGATGCGACCCGTAGGTGCGGTACCCCTTGCTGCGCAAGAGGCGCAGGATGTAGTCCTGATCGAGGTTTTCCTGGGGGTTGAAGCGCACCACGATCTCGTAGGTGTTCCCTTCGGCGTCCGTTGTGCGGATCCAGGCGGGCTTGGTCTCGTCCTCAGCATCGACCACCGCGATCGCGGGGATCTTGCCGTTGGTCTGGACGAAGCTCGCCCGGTTCTCCTGACGCTTCGGGTAGTCGAGCGGCGCCACGTAGTAGTAGTGACCATCAACCACCACGTCCGTGATGATCGGCTGGTCACCGATATCCTCAGCCGGCACGGCCACCTGGAAGACGGTCGAGAGCCGGTACTCGGTGCCCGACTGACTCTCCAGCGCCTGGCTGATCTTCGCCAGCGCGAGCAAGGGACTCACGTTGGAGATCTGGGTCTGCGTGGTCGCGATCGGGGCGTCCGGAGGGGCGTCCGTGACCTCGAGGTAGTTCCCCCACTTCTCCAGGTTGGAGTGCGAGGGTTCGTCGAAGGTCATCTTGTGCTCGCGGTAGCAGCCCGTCAGGACCGCCAGGACGACGAGCAGCGGAAGGAAGAGGTATCTCATCGGGAAATCTCCGTAGTGATGAGGATGCTCTGGCGAATCGCCAGGACCTTGCCGTCGGAAGTGAAGGCGAAGGCATAGGACTTGTAGTTTTCGAACAGGAAGATCTGTCCGGGGTTCACCGTCAGCTCGGAACCACGTTGATCCTTGAAGCTGATGGTCCCGTTGTCGTTCACCCGTGGATTCACGATCTTCTCGGTCACACGCGGAGCGAACCCCTCGAGTGAACCGACGTGCACTTCGGAGTACTTGATGCCTCCAGTGCTGTCGATGAGTGCCAGATTCTGGAACGACGACTCGTTCACCTGACTGATCACCTGACCACGTGTGAGCCAGGGGCCGAAGTTGGCTTCCTGCTGGTCCGCAATCTGCGGCTGGTACTCGACCACCACCGCAGGAGGCGGCTCGACGAGCGGTTGTGCCACGTCGTAGTAGGTCCAGACATTCCAGGTGGCGAGGAGGCCTGCCGTTGCGACGATCATGTGGGGCACGAAGATCGCGAACGGCAGGAGCTGGATGAACACGGCCGTCAGGACTTCGGGATCTACGTACTCGAATGGAGCCACAAGGCTCTCACCGACCCGACGGACGCGAGCGCCCATCTGCAGATCGTTGATCCTCGTTTCCACACTCGAACGCAACGCTTCCACCTCTCGGCGGAACTTGGGCACGGTAGCGTAGCGTGTGACGTACTTGACGTGCCGCCAGCACAGCTCCCACATGTCCCGAATGCGGTACCACGGACCGAAGGCCTGCTTCCCGCGCACGGGGTAGGTCACGAGACCGAGCGTACCGATCACCACCTCGATCCCCGTGACAAGCACGGTGATGGGAAGGATGACGGTCACGAAGAAGATCTCGAACAGAGCGAGCTTCAGAAGCTTGGATCGTTCTTGCTCCTTGAAGAGTCGCTCGTACTCGCTGTCGTCTCCCCCACCCGCCTGACGATCTGTTCGCTGGCGAGGGGGACGGTGACGCTGACGCTGATCTTCCATCTTGCGCTCCTCTGTTGCCTTGTGAGGCAGGAAAAGGGCTTTCTTGCGATCCCAAATGAAACACAAGAACGAAAAAAAATAGCATGAAATGCTAGAATTGTCAATCTAAACTATCAGAAAAGAGCTGCGTTTACAGCTCTTCGTCTTCGTGTGCCTAGATGGGCGGGAGAACGCCGCGATCGTCGGCCTTTTCTTCGTAGATCTCCTCGACGGGGCGCTGATCACCCCGATTGCGATCTCGCATGACGTCCTCGTTGAAGCCGTCCATGTTCCGTCGCCACTCAGCGATCTCTTCCGGGGTCATCTTGCGAGGCTTGTACTGACTCGGGATGTAGTTTGCCCGACTGAGCAACATGGTGCGTAGCAGGGTCGCCTTGAAGCGAATTGCGTTGATGTGCTGCTTCATGCTGCCGACGGTCCAGAGCGTCAAGACGCTGGTGACCACCATGACAGCGAAGCACACCGTCATGAGCTCGCTGAACCCACTTGCAGTGAGTAGGATCCCTGCGAAGATGACATAGCATCCGAACACGAGCAGTCGCCCGAGCAGCCCGTAAATCGGGCTCGGCTTCGTCACCTTCCCTTCCTCGAACTTGACACCACCCGTCATGGCCAGAGCCTCGTGGTAGCAGAGCTCGATCTCGTGTGGCCGATTCGCACGCACAAGCATGTGCTTCATGACCATGGGCGCCAGTGCGTTGGGCTCGGCGTTGCACAGCTTGATGCCACGATCGATGTTGTTGGCCAGAACCAGTTTGTGCACCTGGTTGAAAAACACCTCGACGTTGATCTTCATTCGGAACGTGTAGGGACCCCACACGACCAAGAAGATGAGCGTGCTCAGGCCGGCTGCCGCAATTGCGATGAGTTCCATGCTGCCTCCACTCTGGACTGGTTGACGAATCCAGAAGTGTGAAACCTACAATCGGGCTCGTGTTTTGTCAACCCAGTAAGCTTAATAGTTTTCAAAGTAAAAGACCACCAGCTAACGCTGGTGGCTTTTATCTTGCCGTCTGTCGACGGCGTCAGATCCCGAGTGTCTGGATGTCACGATGGTGGATATGTTGGTTCTCAACGTATCGCTTGACCATGTGTTCATCCAAACCGATAGTAGAAGCATAATAC
>Ga0210044_10003860_pt1 | contig 21255 bp, 15 predicted proteins | sample CryGey13umfilter_2_FD_183959 | JGI IMG/M metagenome (GOLD analysis project Ga0210044, IMG submission 183959) | Groundwater microbial communities from aquifer in Utah, USA - Crystal Geyser 4/9/14 3 um filter (SPAdes) (version 2) | ecosystem: Environmental > Aquatic > Deep subsurface >... | reverse complement strand
AATCATTCTCGTATTTATTTGGTGAGCGATAAACAGAATTTAAAGAAGGCATTGAAAGGGTATTTTGTGCAATTTGGAAGCACTCAAGATAATATTTCGCTTTATAGGCAAGACAGCTTAAGTACTACACCAATTATTACTGGTATTCATGGTTTTACTGGAAACACTACAAACGAATTTACCATAAAAGTTACTCGCAATTCCAATGGTGTTTGGGAATTATTTAGCGATGCAAGCGCTGGAAATGCATTCATAAGCGAAGGTCAAGCAATCGACAGTAGCTATAAATCTACTTCTTATTTTGGCATTTTTTGTAAGTTTACTTCCAGTAACAGCACAAAATTCTATTTCGATAATTTTTATGTAGGTACGATTCAAGTTGATAGTTTTCCTCCAAAAATAAAAAAAGTTACAGTCCTATCTTCCAATAGCTTAGCAGTTTATTTTGATGAAGCCATAACACAAATTTCCGCTAACAATATTTCAAATTATTCCGTAAATATTTCTATAGGTAATCCTATTTCTGCTTTGCAAGATATAAGTAATCCTTTAAAAGTAGTCCTAACTTTTCAATCAAATTTTTTGCAATCACAGTCGTACATTCTTAGCATAAATAATATTGAAGATTTGAATGGCAACATATTAATTAGTAGTCAAATACCTTTTATTTTTTATCTGCCTAAAGCTTTTGATGTGCAAATAAATGAGATTTTGGCTGACCCTACGCCATTAGTTGCTTTGCCAGATAAAGAATATATTGAGCTATACAACAGGACTGCTTTTGATATTAATTTACATAATTGGACTTTTACATTGGATAACACTTATGAAGTTTTTCCAGATTCCGTAATAAAATCTAATTCGTATATAATCTTATGCAACTCAAATGATATTGCTACTTATCAAGCTTATGGTTCTGTAATCGGACTGAGCTCTTTTAGTTTATTGAATTCTGGACAACAATTAATTCTAAAAAATGAAATAGGGAATATAATTCATAGCATAAAATATAATATTAATTGGTTTGGGCAATCGAGCAAAAAGGATGGAGGTTGGTCATTGGAGCAAATAGATCCGCAAAACCCTTGTGGTTGCCAATCGAATTGGTGGCCATCAAACGATTCAAAAGGAGGAACTCCAGGGAAAAAAAATTCTGTCTTTGCTTTCAACCCAGATATTGCCGCTCCTGACATTGATAGGATAGAAGTTATTGATTCGCTAAATATTTCCATAGTTTTCTCTGAGCCAATGGATTCATCATCTATAAATAAAACATCAGCCTACCAAATCTTTGATTTAATTGGTTATCCTCTCAACGCAGTTCCAAATTATCCCACTTATCAATCAGTTAGACTTATTTTAGCAAAACCACTGAAGACAAGTATTTTATACAAATTACAAGTAAAAGATACATTGCGTGATTGCATTGGAAACACCATTTCTTTGAATGCTGTAAAAGCATTCGGAATGTCTGAGATGCCATTACCTAACGATTTGGTTATTAACGAAATATTATATAATCCTAAAGATAATGGAGTGGACTTTGTGGAAATATATAACAGAAGCGAAAAAATTATAAATTTGAAAGGATTAAAACTTGCCAATTATAGTTTTGATATTTCTGATTTCAGCAGCGTCTCCGAAATTTCAGCTACTGCTTTTTCAATTTTTCCAGGAGAATATTTCGTTCTAACTACTGATCCAACAATGGTTAAAAAGCAATATTATACTAAAAATAGCAAAAATTTTGTTGCCATGAGCAGCTTTCCAAGCATGAGCAATACTTCTGGCAACATTTATTTAATTACTTCTTCATTAATGGTTTTGGATAGCATTTATTATTTCGAAGCTGCACAATACCCAATTCTTAAATCTGTCGAAGGAGTAAGTATGGAGAGAATAAATTTCGACCTTCCTTCAACAACAGATAATTGGCATTCTGCTTCGGAATCTGTCGGTTTTGCAAGTCCAGCATATAAAAATTCACAGTTCTCAACAGTTTTATTGCCTTCAGGAGAGTTTACTCTAAGCCCTGAAATTTTCTCGCCCGATAACGATGGTTTCAACGACTTTTTATCAATAAATTATAAATTAAATGTAGGCACAATTATCTCTAAAATAATTGCTTATGACTCAAAAGGCAAACAAATTAAATCTATTGTAAGTAATTATTTGGCTGCAAGTGAAGGTGTAATTAATTGGGATGGTACAACCGACGACAATCAAAAAGCCAGCATAGGAATATATGTGATTTACATAGAAATCTTTAATCTTCAAGGAAATGTATCTTCATTTAAAAAAGTAGCAACTTTGGGAGGGAAATTATAATAAATGAGAAACATTTTTTAATAAACCAATTTCAGTTATTTGAGAAATACCTTTTCTTGCTTAATCTTTGGCTATATTTGTGCCCGATTTATGATTAAATTTATTTACAACATCAAATATAATATTATGAAATTTAAGAAATTACTTTTAATTGCTATTAGTTTCCTAACAATTTTTACTGGAAATATTAATACTCTAAAAGCCGATGAAGGAATGTGGTTGCCACTATTAATCAGCCGTCTCAACTATGTGGATATGCAAAAAATGGGATTGAAACTAACTGCCGAAGAAATTTATAGCGCAAATCACAATAGTTTGAAAGATGCCATAATTCAACTTGGCAATGGTTGCACAGGCGAAATAATTTCACCCAACGGGCTTATTTTGACTAACCATCATTGTGGTTTTGGAAAAATTCAAGAACATTCGAGCATCGACCATGATTACTTAACCGATGGTTTTTGGGCAAGAAATTATTCCGAAGAGCTTCCAAATCCTGGATTTTTTGTAAAATTTCTTGTTCGTATCGAAGATGTTTCGACACAAGCTCTTAAAGATATTGATAAAAATTTGAGTGAATCGGCAAGAGCAACAAAGATTACTGACAACATAACTGAAATTAGGGAAAAAGCAGTTGAAGGAAATCATTATGAAGCTATTGTGAAGTCTTTTTTTGGAGGCAATGAGTATTATCTTTTTGTGATGGAAACCTTTAAAGATATTCGGCTTGTTGGAGCTCCTCCATCATCAATAGGGAAATTTGGTGGCGACACTGATAATTGGATGTGGCCACGCCATACAGGAGATTTCTCCATGTTTCGTATATATACTGCTCCCGATGGTAGCCCCGCTGAATACTCAAAGGATAATATTCCCATGGCCTCAAAATACTACTTGCCCATTTCTTTAAATGGCGTACAAAAGAATGATTTCGCCATGATTCTCGGTTACCCTGGAAGTACCAATAGATATTTATCATCCTTTGGTGTAGAATATAACTTAAAAAATATGTATCCCACAAGAATAGAAATTAGACGCAAAAAACTTGATATTATGGCTGCGGATATGGCTGCTGACAAGAATGTTAGAATTCAATATTCATCAAAATATGCAAGAATATCAAATTATTGGAAAAATTTTATTGGCATGAGTAACGGTTTGAAAAGATTGGAAGTGGCTGATAAAAAACGTGATACAGAAAAAAGAATGTCGGCTTGGATTAATGAATTCCCCTCAAGAATTGAAGAATATGGTCAACTATTTAAAGATATTGAAGACGCATATAACTTACTTTCGAAATATAGTTTAGAAATATATTATTACAACGAGGCAATTTCTACTGGCGCTGAGGCACTTAAAACGGCTTCCTTATTTGCTAATATTGAAAAAGAATTGATGAAAGAAAAACCTGATAAAGAAGCGCTGGCGAAAGAGATATCACGCCTTAATATATACAGCACTGCTATCTTTAAAGACTTCAACCTTCCTACAGACAAAAAACTTTTTTCCGCCATGATGCTTATGTTTCATGCTAATGTATCTTTGGAGCAGCAACCGGAATTTCTGATTGCAGCGGCTAAAAAATATAAAAACAACTTCGATAAAATGGCAGAGATTTTTTATGCCAAATCCATCTTTGCTTCACAAAATGCTTTAAGCAATTTTCTTAAAAATCCTGATATAAAAACCCTACAAAAAGACTACTTATATCAAGCTGCCATTGCTTTTGGCAAAAATCATAATAAATCTATTGAACTGACAAAAGTTGCCAACGAAAAACTTGATAAAGCAAATCGCCTTTATATTGACATTTTGAGAAAAATGGACAGCCAAAAGACTTTTTATCCAGATGCTAACTTTAGCATGAGACTTACCTATGGAAAAGTTTTGGATTATGTTCCCACAGACGGAGTGAAGTATAACTATTTCACTACTTTAAAAGGAGTGATGGAAAAAGAAGATAGCAGCAACAACGAATTTATTGTGCCTCAAAGACTTAAAGATATTTATAATAGCCAAGATTATGGACTTTACGGCGAAGATAACACCATGAAAGTTTGCTTTTTAACAGATAATGATATCACTGGTGGAAATTCAGGAAGCCCTGTAATAAATGGCAAAGGTGAGCTTATTGGTTTGGCTTTCGATGGAAATTGGGAAGCAATGAGTGGCGATATTGCTTATGAACCCGAACTTCAGCGCACTATTTCGGTGGACATTCGCTATGTGCTGCTTTTGATAGATAAATTTGCAAACGCAAAAAATCTCATAAATGAAATGACCTTGATTGGCAAAGCGGTCAATTAATTTATCAAATTTAGAATAAATACATTTTCATAGGTAAAATATGCAAAACGACAAGGAAGCCTTTTACTCCCAAAGGATATTGAAATATAGCCATGAGGTGGAATTGCTCAACAAAAAAATATCTATAATTTCTGTCTTAAGATTTTTTGTTTTTGTACTTGCAGCTGCCTCCATTTGGTATTTTGCACTTCACAATGCCGATTACATAATTTATGATATACTACTTGCAATTATAGCATTCATTTTTTTAGTAAGAAAACATGAAATATTGATACAGCTAAAAGCATATTACCAACAGCTTATAAATATAAATAAAGAAGAAAAGTTATCCCTTATTGGCAATTGGTCGCCATTTAATGGAGGCAAAGAATTTCTTTCAAAAGCCGACCTTCATTCGGAGGATTTAGATGTTTTTGGCGAAAAATCTCTATTCCAAAAAATCAATAGAACTGGCACATTATCGGGGAAAAATAGACTTGCAGTATGGTTTAGGTTTCCAAATCGCCGCGCCATCGATATCCTGCAAAAGCAAGAGGTTATAAAAGAACTCAAAGATGAAGTAGATTTCCGTCAACATTTTAGAGCCACGGCCCTTATGGAAATCGAACATCCTGGTGATTATGTTAAGATGATTAGGTGGATGAACGAAAAGGCATTTTTTAGCAATCATATTCATTTCAAAATTTTAGCTTATCTAATTCCTATAATAAATATAAGCTTCACATTGGCTTGGGCAGTTCATTTATTACCTTATTATTTTGCGGTAAATTCTATTTTATTTACACTGGCTTTTCTGGCTTTTTATCAAAAAATAATAATTGCCAAGCATAACGTCCTCAGCAGAAGAGCTAAATTGATTTTGAAATATGTAAAACTTTTGCGGAGCATCGAAGACAGAAGCTTTAAATCTTTACTGCTTAATCAACTTCAAAAAGAAATGAGCGGTGACCAGAAGAAAGCCTACGAACATATTAGCGACTTAGTTAAGAATTTGCAAGCTTTAGATCAAAGGCTAAATATGCTTGTTGGGATTTTGTTAAATGTATATTTAGTTTGGGATATTAGGCATTTAGTAAAGATAGAAAATTGGAAAAAAGAAAATGCCGAAGAGATGATTATTTGGTTCAATAATATTGGAATCATGGATGCTTATTGCAGCTTGGCAAATGTAGCTTTTAATGAATCAGAATGGATATTTCCAGCATTATCAGATGATAAACTATTGATAGGTAAAAATTTGCGACATCCTTTGATGGATTATAAAAGTTGTGTTCCAAACGATATAGAGATATTGAAGCAGCCACATTTCAAAATTATAACAGGTGCAAATATGGCCGGCAAATCAACTTACTTGCGCACTGTGGGAGCAAATTTGTTATTGGCAATGACGGGCTCGGTGGTGAATGCAACAGCTTTTGAATTTGTACCCACTAAGCTTGCCACCAGTTTAAGAACAAGCGACTCGCTCATGAAAAATGAATCGTATTTCTATGCTGAACTAAAAAGACTACAAACAATTATTCAGTTGATTGAAAAAGGAGAAAATGTATTTGTGCTGCTCGATGAGATACTTAAAGGCACCAACTCGAAAGACAAAGAATTGGGCTCTATAGCTTTATTGGAACAGCTGATAAAGTTAAAAGCTTATGGAATTATTGCCACTCATGATTTGAATTTGGCAAAAATCTCCGAAAGTTTCTCCGACAATACTGAGAATCTTAGATTTGAAGCAGAAATAACAAATGACCTACTAATATTCGATTACAAAATAAAACCTGGTGTGGCTCAAAATCTTAACGCCACTTTTCTGATGAAAAAAATGGGTATTACTTTCTGATGATTTCCAACTCCATAAATCAAGCACCTTAATCGAATCTCTCAATATTAATGGTTATATGAAAAACTTTTATAGCATTGTTAGAACTGACGAATTCATTTTGAATATTTTAAGAAAATTAGTAATGGACATTTCTTCTACACACCATCAAAAATAGGTTTAGGTGAAACGCATCGCAAAGAACTCGATGAAATGATTAGTAATTTTTCCAATTTGAAAAAGGAACAGATTTTTTCTTGGCTCGAAAAATTTACAAAACTGAACACCTATGAGATTTCCATTCCTGGACTTAAAGACTCAGATTTAGTGCCATCTGGCAAAACAGGTATGATTATTAGTCTGCTTGCTGAATACGATTTATTTAAAGAAATTCAGAAATCCGGATGGCTGAAAGAATTTGTTTCCGAAATGGAGAATCGAATAATTGATGTAATCTCGGGCGCAATATATCCAACTTTAAAGGATAATATTATTGCACGTTTTTCATTTTCCCCCCTGAATATCGAAAACAGAGTAGGCAGTTCTGAAGGGGCTATCGTAGGTTGGGCTTTTGAAAAAGCAATGCCTATTGTAAATAAAATTCAATATTCTAACAGCTCAGTAATTACGCCAATACCTTCAGTTTATCAGGCTGGAAAGTGGACTTATAGTCCTACAGGTGTGCCAATGTCGATACTTACGGGGAAACTGGCAGCAGATAGAATAATTAAAAAAATGAAAGCTTAATTTTTTTGAAATATATAATAAGCTTCTTTTGCCAAATAAGTTTTCATTTCATTCTTTGATTTAATTTGCAACACATTCAAGATGCAACATTTTTTTGCCAGAAACTTCCAAAGCATGTTTATTTTTTGGTAATAAATATTTGTATTATATTTCATATCAAGGATAATATTGCTAAATTTGCAATCGGTTAGGAAATTTTTAAGAATTATAGAAAAATAGCATATCATAATTTAGATTAATTTTAGCTCAATTTCAAATTATTTAAGGTCTTAAATTTATTTTATGGAAGAAGAAAAGCACTATGTAAATAGAAGCGGATGGTTGAGAGCTGCTGTTTTGGGTGCAAATGATGGAATATTATCAACCGCAAGTATCATAATTGGAATTGCTGCAGCAAGCAGCACCAGAGAGCCTATTATTTTGGCTGGAGTGGCTGGTCTTGTTGCCGGTGCTTTGGCTATGGCAGCTGGTGAATATGTGTCGGTAAGCTCCCAATCCGACCTCGAATATTACGATCTTCAACGTGAGTTAAGTGCTTTGAAAGAATCACCCGAAATGGAATTAATTGAGTTATCAGAAATATATGAAAAAAGAGGTTTAGATAAAAATTTAGCCTATCAAGTAGCGGAGCAATTAACTAAGCATAACGACTTACAAGCTCACGCAAGAGACGAATTAGGAATAAATGATATATCACGAGCAAGACCATTTCAGGCTGCTTTTGCCTCTGGCCTTTCTTTTACTTTTGGAGGTGCTTTGCCACTGCTTGTTGCCTTTATGGCTTCGGTAAAAATTATGGTTTATGTGCAATATGTTTTTGCCTTATTATTTTTGATAGTTTTGGGAATTGTGGCGGCAAGGGCTGGAGGTTCAAATATCAAAAAAGCTATCATTCGAATCACTTTTTGGGGGACTATTGCCATGGGAATAACAGCAATTATTGGTCATTTATTTGGCATTAGTGTAGCCTAACTTTTCAACATAGAAATTTATGGGCGGCTAATAATGCTATAAACAAACGTTTAAAAACTAAATTATGAATGGAGCGCATTTGCATTTAATAGCCAATCATTTTCCTATAATTGTTCCCATGTTGGGTCTGTTAATTATGATTGGCGGGATAATTTTAAAGTCAGAATTAACAAAAAGAATAGCATATATGCTGTTTATTTTTGGTTCTTTAGCTGCTATTGTTGCATTTTTAAGCGGCGATGGCGCAGAAGATATCGTTGAAAAAATGCAAGGGATAGATAAAAAACTAATTCATGCACACGAAGAAATAGCAGAGATATTTTCTGTTTTGTCCTACCTTTTAGGTGCTTTCTCATTGGTGGGTTTGTGGGCAAATTGGAAACAGAAATCAATATCAAAAGTAATTTCTTATATTACCATCACTCTGTCGTTATTGGCAATTTTTTATGCTGTTCGAACAGGAATCACTGGCGGTCAAGTAAGACATACCAAAATTAGAGATGCCAATTCAAATCAGTCTTCAATAATTATTAATAGCGATGATGACGATGATTAGTAAAACTAATTTTAGCTTATAATAATCTGATTTGCAGACGATAGAGCATTAGTATTTTATCATAAGCAGAAATTCATTTGAAAATTAAGTTCAACAAGCTTTTTTGTACAATCAATTAATATAACTTTGCCATCGCATTCTTAAAATTAATCTTTAACAGATGAGTTTGAGTTTCTATTTTGTATGTATAACTGTAATTTTTGTTCTGCTCATTATCTTTTCTAAAGAATCTTGGTCGGGAAATATTGCACTTTTGGCAGTGCTTTTAAATGCCACCTTAAGTTCATATATAGCATTTAACGCAGTTTTAGGTCAGCCATTTTTGGAAGTCATAAATGGTGGTTCTATTTTTGGCGACATTCCCATTAGGATAGATGCTCTATCGGGCTGGTTTATTTTGATGATGAACTTTACCGTGCTTACTGGAATTTTATACGGCAGGCTCTATATAAATCACTATTTAAACAAATCGGCTGGCATTCAAATGCATTTTATCAGTTATATAATCAATCACTTAAGCATGATTGGTATTTTTTGCGTGCAAAATAGTCTTGCCTTTTTGTATGTATGGGAAATCATGTCGTTAAGCTCTTTTATATTGGTTATCTTTGAATATCGGAAGCCTGAGGCCTTGAGGGCAGGAATAAATTTTTTAATTCAATCTCATGTATGCATCCTCCTATTAACTATAGGTTTTATTTGGGTGAGTTCACATACAAACTCTTATGATTTCATTGCTATAGCCCAATATTCAGCATCAATAAATCCTGCAGTAAGCTTTGTTCTCTTTTTAGTTTTTTTTATTGGATTTTCCATAAAGGCAGGATTTGTCCCTTTTCATACCTGGCTTCCTTATGCGCATCCCGTAGCTCCTTCGCATGTATCCGGAGTCATGTCTGGGGTTTTGATTAAGCTTGGAATTTTTGGAATCTTGAGAACACTGCTTTTAGTGAACCAAAATTATTTAACTATTGGATATTTTATCCTTGCAGTTTCAATAATTTCTGGCTTATATGGTGTAATCTTGGCAATTATTCAACACGATTTAAAAAAATTACTTGCATATCACAGCATCGAAAATATTGGCATTATTGGCATGGGAATAGGACTTGGAGCCATTGGTGTTGGCATACAAAGTCCGTTTTTGGCCTTTGCTGGTTTTGCTGGCGCCTTATTGCATACGCTAAACCATTCGCTATTCAAATCATTATTATTCTATGGAGCTGGAAATATTTACCAAGCAATTCATACTCTAAATATCGATAGTATGGGTGGATTGATTAAAAAAATGCCCCAAACCGCTGTGCTTTTTCTTATTGCTGCTATGGCTATTTCTGGACTTCCACCTTTCAATGGTTTTATCTCAGAATTTATTATCTATCAGGGATTTTTTGAAGGTATACATTTAGGCTCCATAACTATTTCCACAGTATTAATTTTATCCATCATAGCTTTGGTGCTTATTGGTGGCTTAGCTTTATTATGTTTTACCAAGGCTTTTGGCATTATCTTTTTAGGTCAGCAACGAAAGCAATTCGACCAAGAAATTAGCGAATCCGAGACTTCCAAATTATTGCCAGGCTATTTGGTAGTAATTATTATTCTAATTATTGGATTGTTTCCACAAATATTTATTAATTTATTGATTGAACCCGTAAAACTTTTTACAGGCAGTTTAATTATCGATTTCCCAGTGCTCAAAATGACTGATAATCTTCAGTCAGTCAGTATTGTAACATGGTCTTTTATTGTCGCCATTGCCATTATTTCTATCATCAAAAAAATTGTGGTACCAAAAGACAGAATTATAAGTTCGCCAACTTGGGGATGTGGCTATGTAGCACCTAATCCAAAGATGCAATACACCGCAAGCTCATACGTTCGTACTTACCGAAAATTGATTGCCCCATTGTTGATAATGAATAAAAAAGAAGAAGATATTAAAGGTGTATTTTCAAGTCCAATTCATTCTGAAACTCATCCTTACGATAAAATTGAAGCAATATTTATTGACCTTCCTTTGAGATATCTCAACAAAATTTTGGCTCCATTTAGAGTTTTGCAAAGTGGATATGTACGTCATTACGTACTCTATGGGGTAATATTCATTTTCGTTATTTTACTTTTCTCGCTTTTGAACAATGCTTGGATTTATTTGATTAACCTCTTAAAACAAATATAATGCGTGTATTGGGATTAATATTAATAATTATTACAAGTTTCTTTTTTACTGGAATTGTCTTTCGTACAAAGAGTATTTTCTCAGGAAGAAAAGGCAGGAGCATTTTTCAGCCAATGAATGATATTTGGAGATTAATGCGAAAAGGCAGTGTTTATAGCCAAACCAGCAGTTTTATTTTTAGAATTGCGCCAAGCATCTATTTTGCTTCAGTAATTATTGCCATTATGCTCATCCCTTTTGGCGGGCAGAAAGGCATATTTTCATTTAATTGCGATTTTGTATTCTTTGCTTACATACTTGCGGTCGGCAAATTTTTTAATATTGTGGGAGCTCTTGATACTGGTAGCAGTTTTGAGGGAATGGGCGCAAGCCGCGAAGCTTTGTATTCCTTATTAGCCGAGCCTGCATTCTTCATTCTTATGGGCTCTTTTGCTCTCCTTACAGGCTATACTTCATTCTCCGATATTTTTATAAGCATCCATTTTGGCTCATATATTTCCTATGCAATAGTAGCATTGGCAGCCTACATTTTGATAATTATTGCAATGGTTGAAAATAGCCGTATGCCTGTAGATGATCCCAAAACTCATCTCGAATTGACTATGGTGCATGAAGTTATGATTTTGGATAACAGTGGTTTCGACCTTGGTTTGATATTTTATGCAACAAATTTAAAATTTGCTATGTACGGCGCTATTTTAGCAAATCTATTTCTTACACCAGGGAAAGAATGGTTTCTTTCTATTCCAATTTTTGTTGTTGTCCAAATCCTTTTTGCAATAATCGTTGGCATTATTGAATCATTTATTGCAAGATTTCGGATGAATCATAATTCTCAATTTATCTTTGCTCTTACTTCTATATCGCTGATAATATTTCTTACAGTACTGCTGATGGTAGGAAAATTTTTATAATATGAAATGATAACCACATGATTAATATTCTGCTTATTACTTTTGGAATCAGCCTTATTTATATGGGAATTGCTAACAGGCTTTCCACCTGCATAAATGTGCTTGCTTTGCAAGGAGTGCTTTTGTTCGGCATTTCATTTATAGAGCTTATAGAAATTAATACTCTCAATCTTATTTTTGTACTTTTCGAGACTATCGTTTTCAAAACCATTATTATTCCTTTGTTTTTGAAACATGTGATAAAGAAAAATAAAATTGTGCGTGAATCCGAGCCATTTATCCCAGATTTTATGTCTGTTGGCATAATCACTTTTATTATGCTTGGCTCATTCATTTTTGCCAATATCATTGAAGTAGCCAATATTCGTAAAATGTTTTTCATAGTGGCAATAGCAGCCTTATTTATTGGACTCTTTCTTATTGTCTCTCGCAAAAAAGTCGTAACTCACATCATGGGTTATTTGGTTATCGAAAATGGCGTTTTTATTTTATCCCTTTCCGCCGGAAATAAAATGCAGATGCTTGTAAATACTGGCATCACTCTCGATTTATTTGTAAGCGTGCTGGTACTTGGAGTTTTTGTAAACCGAATAGGTAATACCTTTGAAGAGATGAATGTAGATAATTTAACGAATTTAAAAGATTAATATAAATGCTTTTTTACTATCTAATTATTGCGCTGTTTATTGGAATTGCAACTCTGTTTAATAGAAACAGCATAATCCGTTTTGTGCTTCTCGGAATGTTTTTAACACTGCAAACAGCAATTACATTTTATGCGTACCTTCATCTGAATATAGAAGAATATGGATATTTTAAGTACGATTCCCTTGGTGTAATATTTATGTTTGTCCTCAATCTTCTTAGCTTCACAACTATCTATCATAGCCACATTTATCTTAGTCATAGAAAAGATAATAGTCGCGTTCAGAGTATATATTTTGCCGCACTCATTATGCTAATTGTTGCTATGACAGCTGTTTATGTCGCCTCTCACGTTGGACTAATGTGGGTTTTTATTGAGTTGACCACCCTTAGCGTTGCCACCTTGATTTACCATGAGAGAACATCCCTTTCGCTTGAAGCCACTTGGAAATATGTATTTGTTTGCACCATAGGAATCACCATAACTTTTATAGGAATTATTTTGCTAAGTTTCGGAATAGGGGAATCAGTAGCAATAGATTTTTCTTTTAAAGCGCTGCAGGAGCAACTTTTGCACGTTAATGAGTCTTGGCTGAAAATCTCATTTCTGTTTATGATTATTGGTTTCAGCACAAAAATGGGTCTTTTCCCTATGCACACTGCAGCCGTTGATGCTCACACAGTTGCTCCACCACCAATAAGTGCATTTATTTCAACAACATTGATGAATGTAGGCTTTGTAGCAATATTTCGCACATATTCTATCTTTGCTCACACTTCAATACAACCTTGGATTAATGAAGTTTTATTATGGAGCGGATTAATTTCCATTATTGTTTCAGCAGCTTACTTATTGAAAGTGAAGCACCTCAAACGCATGAGCGCATATTCAAGCATTGAGCACATGGGCTTAACTGTCATTGGTTTAGCCTCTGGTGGAATAGGATATTTTGCAGCAATATTTCACATGGTTCTGCATTCCTTTGTAAAAGCAAGTGTGTTTTACCAAATTGACCAGTTTCATCGAAATTTTGGCACATACACCATCAGCAAAACTGGAAATTATTTTAATAGAAATAGAGCTGGCGCCATTGTTTTCCTGTTGGCATTATTTGGTGTAATTGCAATGCCTCCTTCTGGGTTATTCATTACCGAATTTTGGATTTTTAAGGCTCTGTTCACCTCTTCTCATTTTCTTATTCTTACTCTTGCCCTTTTATTTCTTTCATTTACTATCTACAGCTTGGCTAAAAACTTCCTTTTCATACTATTTAATCAAACAAAAGATATGCTTCCAGTTCAAGAAACGACTAAGGTTTCTGAAACCTATTCGCAATATTTTCTGCTTGCATTGATATTTTATTTTGGCATTTATCCTCCTTATCAGATGATTAATCTTATTCAGGAAGCTGTGAAAAATTTACCATAAAACCATGAACCACATCAAGATTAAAAATAATGAAGCCATAAAACTTGCTGAGATTCCAGTAATAAATTATTCGGAATTTCTGAATTTTAATACTGCCTTGCTGTCTAAGGAAGAAAATCATTGTGTTCAATATTTTGGTTTTCGCAAGAACAATTTGCTGAGATTAATTTGCTGCATGGCAGATGATAACCAAGGAATTATAAATATATCGTCATCCGAAATCTCTATTGATAATAACGAATCATATCCCTCTTTTTCCAATATCCATCTCGCATTTCATTGCTTCGAGCGCGAGATACATGAGAATTTTGGACTAAATTATACCGACCATCCATGGCTGAAACCATTGAGGTTTTCTTTCGACAGATTCAATAAAAATTCCACCATTACAAATTACCCATTTCGCCAAATCGAAAGTGAAGAATTGCATGAAGTAGGAGTGGGGCCAATTCATGCAGGAATTATTGAACCAGGACATTTCAGATTTATCTGCAGCGGCGAGCAAATTTTACATCTCGAAATTCAGCTCGGATATCAGCATAGAGGCATTGAAAAGCTTATGATTAGCAAAAAGAAGTTGATAGAGAGAAATATGTTGGCGGAATCTATTGCTGGGGATACCGTGATTGGTCATAGCATTGCTTATGCAAATTTGTGGGAGAGTCTTTGTGATTTTAAACCATCAGAGGATATACAATTTGCACGAACAATAGCTCTTGAATGGGAGCGCATTGCCAATCATACTGGCGATTTGAGTGCACTTTGCAATGATATAGCATACCAATTGGGGGGCTCGGTATTTGGCAGATTGCGCACCCCGATTATTAATACCTTTCAAATGTGGTGTGGCAACAGATTAGGAAAATCTGCCATAAGCCCAGGTGTAAATAATATCCCTTTTACCAATACAACAGCTGCTACATTTAGCAAAGTGATGTATGCTTTCCAACTCGATTTTATGGAAATGTATGATAAAATGAGCAGCCTTCCAAGTATTTTGGCAAGATTGGAAAAAACAGGAATTGTAAGCAAAGAGCAATCCACTGAAATTGGAATGGTTGGTATGTCTGCTCGTGCAAGCAATAATTCAAGAGATATCCGCAAATCCCATCCTCACGATTTATATCACTTATTTAATCATAAACCAATTATTAAGCGACATGGCGATGTGTATTCGCGCACCCAAATTCGTAAAGAGGAGATTCTTCAATCTCTTGATTACATTAGAAATTTTATGGATGAAATACCTTCTGCAACAGAAAAAAATATGGATTTAAATCCGCCAGCTCCCAATATGTTTTCGCTTTCCTTAGTCGAAGGTTGGCGCGGCGAAATTTGCCATTGTGCCATTACCGATGAAAAAGGTGAATTGATGCTTTACAAAATTAAAGATCCTTCGCTGCATAATTGGTTGGCTTTGACTTTGGCTGTTAGAAATAATGAGATTTCGGATTTTCCAGTTTGTAATAAGAGTTTTAACTTGAGCTATTGTGGGCACGACCTCTAAATTTATAAAATATCATGAAAATTTATCTATGAAAATATTCACCAATTAATTTCTTATGATTTCAGACATAAAAATACTATATCATCAAGGTAAACAATACATTAAAGATTTGCAGAATGCAGAAGTGCCAGGTATTTTCAGAGGCCGGCCAGTGATTTCTCTTGCCCCAGTGGACACAAATAAGCTTGTAGAATTATGCCCAAGCCATGCCATCTCTTCAGAGCCTGTGAGCATAGATTTAGGAAAATGTCTCTTTTGTGGTGAGTGTGCAAGGGTGTTTCCCGAAAAAATCATTTTTACAAAGGACTATAAAATTTCGGCAAATTCTCGCGATGATTTAATAATAAATGAAGGAGTTGACACGCCCATAAGGCTAAATCCAAATTTAATTCGTAAAGAAATTTCTAAGATTTTTGGAAGCTCATTGAAACTTAGACAAGTCTCTGCTGGTGGCGATAACAGCTGTGAATGGGAACTTGGTGCTACAAATAATGTGAATTTCGACATGGAACGTTATGGAATTGAATTCGTTGCCTCACCACGTCATGCCGATGCTATAGTAATCACTGGACCAATAACCAAAAATATGGCTGAACCTCTGCAAGCTTGTTACAATGCTATTCCAGACCCAAAAATCATTATTCTTGTGGGTACTGATGCTATAAGCGGCGGTATGTTTGTCGATAGCCCTGCCATTGACCGTGCTTTTCTTGATAAATATAATATCGACCTTTATATTCCTGGTAATCCATCGCACCCACTTACAATTATCAATGGATTGCTGGATTTAACTTCAAAGAAAAAACAAATAAAGAAAAATGAAAACTTTTAAGGATGTTGATGAATATATAAATATTTTTCTATCAGAAGGTCAAGAATCTCTTAAGGAAATGCGCTCTGTAATTACGAAATTGTTAGTGGTGCCTGGGGAATCTATAAGTTATGAAATGCCAGCTTATAATATAAATGGCAGACCGCTACTCTATTTTGCTTCCTTCAAAAATCATATAGGATTTTATGCTTTGCCTTCAGCTCATGCTGAATTTTACAAGGGACTTGCTAAATACAAAAAAGGAAAAGGCTCTGTGCAATTTCCTCTTGCCGAACGACTACCTTTGGAGCTAATAAGCAAAATTGTGAAATTTAGGGTTACGAAAATCTTATGAAAATAAAAACTAATAGTAAAAAGTAATGGATGCTAAGTTAAAAGTAATAGTTGTAGGTGGTGGCTTTGCAGGAATACAATTTGCTCAAAATTTAGACGAAAAATTATTTGATATAATACTGATAGATAAAATAAATCATCATCAATTTCAGCCATTATTTTATCAGGTGGCTACTTCACAGATAGAGCCATCGAGCATTTCATTTCCCTTGCGACATATTTTTCGACATTCAAAAAATATTCTAATTCGTCTTGCTGAGGTTTTAAGTGTAGATATTTTAAAAAATAAAATAAGCACAACTGTCGGCGATTTTGATTACGATTATTTGGTTTTGGCTTTGGGTTGCAAAACAAATTTCTTTGGAAATGATGAGATAAAAAAGAATGTTTTTTCTTTGAAGACAACCTACAATGCCATCACACTTCGCAATCATATTTTGGAAACTTTTGAGAATATCATTGCAGCAAATGAGGCTGATAAAGAAAGTTTAATGAATATAGTTATAGTTGGTGGAGGCCCTACTGGCGTTGAACTTGCTGGTGCTTTTACCGAAATCAAAAAAAATATTCTGCCTAAAGATTATCCAAGAATAGATTTTGCAAAACTTAATATTATTTTGGTAGAAGGAAGTAAAAACACTCTGAATAATATGAGTGATGCGGCTAAAATTACATCGAGAAAATATCTTCAAGAAATGGGCGTCGAAATTCTTACTGAAACAATGGTAAAAAATTACGACGGAGAAATTTTGCAATTTGTCGGTGGCGGTTTTATAAAAACTAAAACTGTAATATGGGCTGCCGGTGTTGTTGCCAATAATATTCAAGGCATTCCATCGGAATTTTATACCGCTGGTAATAGATTAAAAGTCGATAGAATAAATAAAGTTATCGGCTGTCATAATATCTATTCTATTGGTGATATGGCACTTATGGAAACCCCAAAATACCCCAAAGGCCATCCGCAATTGGCAAATGTTGCAAACAACCAAGCAAGAAATCTGGCGCATAATCTCAAAAGGCAAATTCAAGGGAAAAACCTTGTTGAATACGAATATAAAGACTTGGGTTCAATGGCTACTCTTGGCAGAAACAAAGCTATAGTTGATTTGCCATATTTTAGATTTAAAGGGTTCTTTGCTTGGATGCTTTGGATGTTTTTACATCTGATGCTAATTCTTAGCGTTAGAAATAAACTTATCATTTTTATTAATTGGGCATGGTCATATATTACCAAAGACACTGCCCTTAGATTGATTTTGAAAGATAGTAAGTAGATTTTTGTGTTTGAAAATTATCAAAAAAAGAATTGGATATAAAACTAAATATACAATCCTAATTAAAGTATTCTTTGCAACATATTTGTTTTAAAAAGAGCTAAGGATTTAAATTTCACACAGGTCTTATTGGAATTATGCCAATAGCAAAACCACAGAGATTTACATACATATTGCCACCAAAGGCTTTGTTAAAGTGCGCTATTATGGCGTATTGAGTAACCGTTTTGCGAAGCTTACTGCCATGTATCGTGCTCCTAAACTGGTCGTTAAAGAAACTCCCCAAGACCGAATAAAACGACTGATGGGTTATGATGTTTATTTATGTCCCTATTGCAAAAAGGGTAAAGTGCACCGCATCGGAGAGTTGCCACGAATACGCTCTCCTGAATTTAGATTTATCACTCTGTACGCTTCTCTTACTCGTTAATTATTACCCAATTTATCGGCTCAATCCGATCAGGAATTGCTATGCTCTTTTGTTAGTGTTTTTGTTGTAAATTACTATATTTTAGTCAGTTATTACTTTAAAATATCTTGTTTTGAACCAAAAAAAGGCTGCTCAATCAGAAAATAATAAACTTCAAAGCCTCATTTACTTTTGAAAAACTCCCCAAACCCATTTGAAAACCCATAGACCTATTCTGTGCTTGGATTTTGTTCAACAGCTGCTTCATGCGTAGTCTTGCCCCTAAAGACGAGACGAGCCTTATGAAGGATAGTAATTGGGGGCTGGTGTTCATTATTTCCTGTCTGTTTGTCAGTCATTTAGCTCTCTTTTAAAACTCTATCAAATTGTACCACCCTATCCACGAAGCACAAATTTATTTTGTTTTTTTGAGCGTGGGCAAACCCTAAACCGTCCTGAAAGGCTTTACTCGGGCTGGCTTTGCAGGCTCTTTGACAAAGCTTTGGTTTTTGCGTTGGCTCGTGGGGCTTTGGCAATGTGCCTGCAAATGCGTTGGCTTAGATGTTACTATACATTTCTTTAATCATTAAAGCTATTTTCTTTCGTCTTTCGTTTAAAAATACTGAATATTCCATATTATAAAAATCAATCGGGATACAATGCTCTTTCAATGCATTTTCTAATACTGATTCTTTCCCTGAATAATACTTGCTTTTTATCTCAGTATAATATGATTTTGGCTCTGTATCAGATATCTTAATATTATCAATATATTCCAGATATGTTAGATTGGCAATTTGATTAATTTGGGTTAATTCAATTCCTTTACTCTTTAAATATTCTTTTGGGAAAATGTGATGTTTATCTAATGAACTTTTCTTAATCTTTATTGAAGGGTCATATAAATCACTTACCTTCCTTTCAGAAAACAAAGCTTTAATTCCCTTGTATATCAAACTTGCAAAAAATGCATTAGCGACAGGGCTAATTGTATTTGATGTTACAAGGATGTCATTTGGCAATGAAATATTCCAAAAATCATTCGTTAATGTACTATCAATTATGTTGTTAATTGCGAGTTTGAATTCATTTCCATCCTTGCAGGTTTTTATTTTATTTAAATCTGATTCCATTATTGATTCTGATGAACCTGAATATCTCGAAGTTAGCGAACTCATGAAAAACCATCGAGCAATAAGCCTGTCCAACTCTTTATAGTCAATTTTGTAGTGTAGCTTTCCGATTAAATAAAAAATATAAGAATTGATTATTGAATTCTTCGATGCAATTAGTCCATTAGATTTATAACCAATACTTTGAATAATTTTTACTAGAGTATGCCAATTGGTTGTATTGATGACATCAGAAAGCGTTGCTTTGAAAACATCAAATTGCTTTTCACGCAAAAGTGATGAATATTTATTTGTATCAGGGTCTCGTCCTTTGAGAATAGCATAAGCATCTTTCATTCTGGCTCGTTTGAACCCCAAACCAACAATTATGCGCACGATGTCTTGAGCATCTGGTTGTATTATATAATTAAAGGGAGAATCTTTTGTAGAAAGAGCGGGAACAATTTTTGAGTTTCTACAAAAATCGTTAATCAAGGTTCTGCCATCTTCCCAAAATACTGAGATAAGGGTTAAAATAAAATCTGCCTGATTTAATGAAACCCCTTTGCTGTTTATTCTTGTAAATATCTCGGCAACTATTTCTTCATCAACTTCTGATGAAACTTCTAAAGCCTGATAAGGATAATTTGTAAGGGAATGTAATTTATTAATTCGTGTACTTATTTCATCTTCATTAATTTCAATTGGTTTTTCAAAGAAGTTCAAGAATAGTTCCTTTTGATTTTCAGGCAATGAAATTGCCTTTCTTTCCCTTAAACTTGCAATTAGTTGAGTTATATTATCGGCAGGGTCTTTGATTTGATTTAAACGAGTTATGCAAAATATATATTCAGCATCTTTAAGGTCAGTTCCAGCCTGAATTTTACCAATTATTTCTTTATACCTTTCTGTGATTTCAGCAACATAAGTTCGATATTGTGTTAAATAATTGGTAATAAACTGCCATGTGCTTCCTTCAAAAACTTCAGAAATATCGTTTATAAATTCTTTGTTTTTTATTGTTGCTGCATCTGCCACTCTGAATTCTTCAAGCACAGGATTAAACGCAATTTTTATTCGTCTGAATTTATAATCTTTGTCCTTTACTTCTTGCTTTTTTATGATACTGTATAATGCTGTTAATCTTTGTTGACCATCAATAATAAGCATATTGGGGACTTTATGCATTTTATCATCTTTCCCAATTTGCGTTAATTTTTCGCCAGTATTATTTCTCCACAATAAAAAGTACCCAATAGGATATCAACGATACATACTATCGAACAAATCTCTCACTTTGTTATTACCCCAAACAAAAGGTCTTTGTAAATCAGGAAGCGCTAAGTCTCCAGTTTCGATGTATCCAATTAACGTTGCAATTGCACCATCAATTTTGCTAAAGATTTGATTACTCATATAATGTATTGTTCTAAATTCATTTTAAATTCGTTTCAAATAACTACAGATGTATCAATTTCGTGCGGTGCGATGGCAAGGAAACAACTCTTTTGCAAGCTATAGCATCGGCTTGTGTGTCAGGGCTTGCAAATGTGTTGTTTTGTGCGTGGGCAGTCATTTTTGTTTTCAATTTTTAAGTAGCATATTGTTCTGCTGTATCGTTTTTTTTTTACACTTGGCGGTAACGAGATTGGCTATGGTTTGTTGCGTGTCTCGGCACCTAATTTAGCAAATAAATCACAAGTAGAAAATCACGCAGTGATTTTCGTAAGTCGGCAGTGACCTAGCAATAAATTATAGCCGGTGTTGAACTAAATCCGCCCACAGGGGCGGATAGCTCTCTGCAAATATAAATAAATATCTTTTTCAAAACATCTCGTAGAAGAATATTTAATTTTAAAATATTCAATATGAGACAAAAGACAGGATTA
>Ga0210044_10003859_pt1 | contig 21259 bp, 19 predicted proteins | sample CryGey13umfilter_2_FD_183959 | JGI IMG/M metagenome (GOLD analysis project Ga0210044, IMG submission 183959) | Groundwater microbial communities from aquifer in Utah, USA - Crystal Geyser 4/9/14 3 um filter (SPAdes) (version 2) | ecosystem: Environmental > Aquatic > Deep subsurface >... | reverse complement strand
TTTTGGTGATGATCTTGCTGGCATTGCTGGCACTGATCCCTGTTGGGAAAAGGTTAAAAATTTTGACGCAGCCTAACCTGGAACTGACTACTGCCGGGCAATTTCGTTACGATTCTCCTTTAAACGGATTAAACCTCAGGCTGATTCAATGGCGGTTTGCAATAGAGATTTTAAATGAAAACCATGCATGGATGAGTGGCGTTGGGTTGGCAGAAGCCAGGGAAAAGCTAAATCAGAAATATTTTCAGGATAGATTGTATACCGGAACCGAAGGTACCTCCGACACCGGATATTTGAATTATAACTTTCATAACCAATATGTTGAAACACTGGTCAGAACGGGAATTCCCGGGCTTTTCATTCTGCTGGCAATGCTGGTTTATCTTATTATTTTGCCCAAAACCAACCTTTTTGTAAATAAATGGGTCATTTTTATTTGCTTTGCGTTTTTTATGACCGAATCAGCATTGGAACGCCAATTGGGAATTGTTTACTTTTGTTTAATATTTTCATCGTATTTTTTCGACAACGCAAGATACCAGAGAACCCATGAATTATTGTTTGCTTACAAGGGATTCTAGTACTGAGATTCGGAATTATCAGATAACGAATGCAATGTTCACTGATAGAATTAATCCGCCTATATCCCGGTTTTTAAAGCGGATACTCGACCTCATCCTGTCGATCCTGTTGTTGCTATTCATTGCCCCATGGTTGTTTACCATCGTTTCGTTGATGATTGTGATCGACTCCGGTGGACGGCCTTTTTTTATTCAAAAACGTACCGGACGCAACAGAAAAACCTTTTATTGCATCAAGTTCAGAACCATGAAACCCAATGCGTATGCAAACAAACTGCAGGTCCAGCCTAACGATGAAAGAATAACCAGGTTGGGTAAATATCTCAGACAATTTCATATCGATGAATTACCACAGGTAATCAATGTGCTTTTAGGTGAAATGAGTATTGTGGGGCCACGGCCGCATATGTTGCGGCACAATGTGGAATACGCAAAACTTTCGCCCGAATATCATTTAAGGCATGTAGCGAAACCAGGGCTTACAGGACTTGCCCAGGTGCGCGGTTATCATGGGATGATCAACAACGTGAATGATTTCAGCAACCGAATCGATTCCGATCTGGAATACATTCAAAACTGGTCGTTGTCACTCGATATCAAAATCTTTTTCAGAACTACGTTCCAAATTTTGTTTCAAATTGGATAAAAAAACGGATCATAGAGCTACACTGGAGCAAAGTATTAACTTTACTTTGAGATACTTTGAACTCTTTAATTATCCACTACAGGCAAGTGAAATTCACCGATTTCTGGATGTTAAATGTTCGCTTTCAGATGTGGAGGAGTACCTGTTGACTCTGAAAAATTCTGATACCATATTTCAATCTGAACAAGGTTTTTATAGCCGATTGCAACAACCCGGTTGGTCGGTGGAAAGGCAAAATGGCAAGCAAAGGGCAGAACTCCTGTTAAGGAAATCGACCCGTTTTGTCCGAATTATGAAGAGGTTTCCGTTTGTAGACGGAATAGGCATTTCAGGTTCGCTTTCAAAATATTATGCTGATAAGGATGCCGATATCGATTATTTTATCATCACACGCACCAACCGACTCTGGATAGCCCGAACCTTGTTGCATCTTTACAAAAAATTCACTTTTTTACGCGGTCACCAGGATTATTATTGCATGAATTTTTTTGTTGACCAATCTGCCCTGGAGATCATCCAAAAGAATGTGTTTACCGCCATAGAGCTGGTGACACTGATTCCTGTGTATCAACTCGAAAACATCATTCAGTTGAAGAAGCAAAATAGCTGGATATTGAAGTTGTTGCCCAATACTGATTTCGTTGAGGATGAACGGTTTTTAATCCCTACCGATACCGAATTCCTGAAAAGTGGGATCGAAAAACTTTTCAACATCTTCTGGCCTGAAAGGCTGAATCGTTTTTTGATGCAGCTTACCGATCGGAAATGGCGGGCAAAATGGAGGAGGAAGTCGTTTCCCATGGAGCAATACGATGACGCCATGTACACCAGTCTGCACGTATCGAAAAATCACCCGGCCAATTACCAGGAGCAGGTGTTGAATGCCTTAAAAAATAAACAAAAACTCATTCCTCAACCCACATGTCTAAGGTAATTGTGATCGGCGCTTCCGGATTTTTGGGTTCAAAAGTTTTGGATCATCTTATATCAGAGGGATATCAGGTTTTTGCCACACAAAATAATAAAACCATCCCCAGAGCCAATGAAATTTCCATTATCCCCGGTGGGATAAAGGGGTTGTCAACCACCAGACTCAGGGAGATCAATCCCGTGGCTATTTTTCATTGTGCACGGCCCACTTTTCCTTATTTTAAAAAGTGGGGAAGAATGTTGGCTGCCGAAAAAGCACGACGTCTGAATAAGCGTCTTGTGAAACAATTGGAAAAAAGTGGATTAGCGACTACATTGGTATTTGCCTCGGGAAGCCTTTCGTATGGAAATAGCGAGGTTGCACACAGCGAACGCTCACCACTTAATCCGTTGAGCTATGCGAAACAATATATCAGGGGTGAAAGTCCATTTTTGAAAGATCATTCAGATTCAAAATTCAAGGTGATCGTGTTGCGGTTCCCGTGGTTGCTGGGAAAAGGCTCGTGGTTTTCATGGTTTTATTTGAAGAATATGCAGGAGCAAAAAAAAATACCTTTATTTGGCCGGGGTGAGAACCACATGTCGATGATCGCTGTGCTAGATGCTGCCCGTCTGATGGTTCTCTATTCCAAACAACAACTCAATAGTGGCGTATACAACATTTACTCCCCTTTTCTCCCGACTCAAAAAGAGTTCGCCAAGATGGTTTCGGCTCAATTTAATTGTGAAATTACCGACTACAGAAATCTTTATCCTCATGGTTTGGAAAAGACTGTTGTGGAAGCTTTTTACTCAAACATCGTACTCGACTCCGATTATCAGGAGGTGTTGCAGAAATATCCTTTTAAACCCATCGAAAAGGTGTTGGAAGATATGTAACCCACTTTATTTTTGAAAAACAAACAGCGTATATTCCCCTTTCGACCAAAGGAAGGTTTTCTGCAGTTTCTGATCCAATTCCCACTTTTTGTTTGCCTTTTCAGGATGCTTTCTCACCTGATGATCATTGTACCAGGGCGGATATACAATGCTGTACCCTTTGCGTTGCAACAATTTAAATTGCGAAAACGCCTTTAAAATCCTGCCGGGACTATAACAGTGTGATGGTAAATACCTGGAAAGAGAATACCCTCCCCACACTTTACCCAACCTGGCAAACGCTATTTTAAAATTGAGCTTGATTACCTGAACAACCAACTCTCTTAAATACCATTTGTTTACAAAAGTAAGCACCGCTACACCACCGGGCCTGAGAAGCCGGTGAATTTGGTCGGCCGAAAAAGTCAGGTCCTCCACTGTGTTAAGCGCGCCAAAATAAACATACACCAAATCGAAACTCGCCTCGCCAAATTGCTCTGTCAGCTGTCTCTCATCCGATTGAAACACGGAGGCATTTTTCAGCTGATCGCGATTTAATCGTTTCCGGGCAAGTTTGACCATTTCTTCAGAAATATCTACGGCAACGAATTCCTTATCAGGATATTGCGAAGCAAACCAATGCACGTCAAAACCAGGGCCACATCCTATTTCAAGTACTTTTGTAAATGGAAATTGAACGGTGATTTTTCTAAAATCACGCCTGATGCGATCCAAACTTGTGTTCACCTCAGCCCTGTCCTCGAACCCCAGATCTGCATCTTCATCGTAATAAGAGGCTACTTGCGAGTAATAGGTTGAATTTTCCTTTTTTGTCATTGGGTTATTATGGTTTGAACCACAGTTATTTAAATGGGTGCGGAAATCGCGTATCAAATATATTCAAAAATGGTGAACGCAAAAGCAATCAACTAGAACAGACTGATAAACAAAGCCACATTCAGTCCGGTGACAATGGCTCCCAACGAATAAAGAATGGTTTTGTTCAGGGTGGAGTTCTTGTATTTGCCCATTACCTTTTCCGATGAAGTTAAATAAACCTGGAGGAAAATAGTGAACGGAAGTTGAATACTGAGGATCATCTGTGAGATGATTAATCCCTGAAATGGGTTGGTAATCAACAGGATAATTCCAAAGGCAATCACAAGCGACAGGGTCACCCCCAATCTGGAATGGTTGTCTTTAATGTCGTAAGGTTCCTTGTACATACCGGCAAAAATGCTTCCGGCAGCCATTCCCGAGGTGATGGTGGAGGCAATTCCTGAAAATAAAAGTGCCACGGCAAACACAACCGCTGCATGAGTTCCGAGCAAAGGGGTCAACAACTGATTGGCCTGTTCGAGTTCGTGAACAGGAGTTTTGGTCATAAAGAATGTTGCTGCTGCCAGCAAAATCATGGCACTGTTAATGCCCCAGCCGATGCCCATGGACAACAGTGTGTCGGTAAATTCAAAGCGCAATTGCTTTCTGATGACTTTCTCATCTTCGCGGTTCCATTGCCGGCTTTGGATTACTTCAGAATGGAGAAACAAATTGTGCGGCATTACCACGGCTCCCAATACACTCATAATGATGATCATGGAGCCTTTCGGAAACGAAGGAGTAACCCATCCGTTGATGGCACTGTTCCAGTCGATATCCACCAGCGAAAGTTCGTACATAAAGGATAACCCGATCACAGATACAAAGGCGATAATCCACTTTTCGATCATCCGGTAAGTATTGGTATACAACATGATCATACTAAAAAGGGTCACAAGAATAGCGCCGGCTTTAACAGGAATATCAAACAACATGTCCAGGGCAATGGCTCCTCCCAGAATTTCGGCCAGCGATGTTGAAACCGATGCCAGCATCGCAGACGATAACAGCACTTTTGAATAGGCGGGTTTGATATGAATGGCGGCGGCTTCCGAAAGGCACAACCCGGTGGCTATTCCCAAATGGGCCACATTGTGTTGTAATAAAATCAGCATGATGGTCGACAAGGTTACCATCCACAACAAGGCATATCCGTATTCGGCCCCTGCTGCCAGGTTTGAGGCCCAGTTTCCCGGATCAATAAATCCGACCGTAACCAGCAATCCCGGCCCGATAAACTTTAATATATCCGAACCACCAATCCTGGGCTTATAGTTTTTACGGTCTATATTTTTGAAAATCTTAAACATACTACCTGAAAATTATCTGATGTGTTTCCTGAAAGGTCTTCTTTCAAATTTGGGCGAAAGATAACAATAACTTTTTTGGGAAAGAAGATCACCCCTATTTAAGCTGGTGTTGAAGATTTTGCCATGTGACCGGAGATAATATTGGTTGATACTCTCCATGTGCTTCTCCCACAAATTCAATGATATAGGCAGCTCTCTCCTCCGCATCAGGATGGGTACTCATCCAGGTAAGATGCTGGTCGATTGCAGATTTGGATTCCGGAATCCGGCGTAAAAAGCGGGCAAACGGAATGGGATCGATGTTGGCCCTGAGTAAATAATCAACGGCCCTGATATCGGCATCACCTTCCAGATCGCGGTCATAAGCCGTTGAGCTCAATGTTTTCAAAATGTTTACCATGAGATTAGAACCGGAGTTTCCGGTGGTTGTCGAAATCAAAACGCTGATACCCACTTCTTTGATTAGTTTTTTCATGACATGATCCAGCTCCATGTGAGCTATTTCATGACAAATTACACCACTCAGTTCAGCTTCGTTTCGGGTTTCCAAAATCAGTCCGCTGTAAATCACCAGTTGATGATTTGGCAGAGCAAACGCATTTACCTCCTCACTTCTTATCACATGAAGTTGAACCTGGCTGCGATCGATCGCATTGGAAATGCAAATTGCGGTTAGGATACTGTCCAAAGGAAGGGTGACTTTTGGGTTGTGATATTCTTCACCCGAATTTTTTATCTGATCCAGGATTAGTTCACCCAGTTTCAGTTGGGTTTTACTGGTCAAGTAATTCACATTCAAAAGTTCCATCCAGTCGATTTTGCTTAGTCCAAGCCACAGGGCAAAAAAGAGGACCACCAAAAGGACCAATTGAAGGAGTATATTTTTCATATCAGGAACTACAAATCATATTGGTTAAATCGCCATAAAACCACCATTTTACATGCAATCCCTTTCGGGTGTTAATGGTGCTGTAGATGGTAGCAGCAAACTCTGTGAGGTTGAATAGAAAAACGGTGATCAGGTATGCGATAAAGCTGTTGGAAAGATTCTCCGAACCAAACAATACCGTGACGGACCACCAAAAGGCCACGCTGTTCATCAGCAAAAGCGAAAATTGCGACAACAGTGCCTGTGTACAATGCCACCGCACGAAATAGGTTCCTTTTCGGTTGCCCAGATAAAATGCGAAAGTAGCAATCAGGTTAATGATGGGAAACGGTAAACCGGCAATCACCGCTATCAACGACATCAGATAACTGTTCGAGGCCTTTTCGGACTCGTACTCGTTGGGTGAATAGTAAAAGTGGGTTATTGTATTCATAAAGCTTTAAAAATATTCCAAATCCAATTGGCCAGTACAAGAATAATGAGCGGAACGGCTACTTTCTTCTGTTCGAGGGTGGCTTCCGACTTTTTATAAAACCGAAAGAAAGAGTCCTTCTGGAAAACCACATCAAACAGTAGCCAGAGGGGAACAACCACCAAAATAATCCCCAGCAAAAAACCTATCGGATTCCAATACAAAGCATCCGTCATATTTCCGTGTAACAACGAAATCGCCGATCGCGTAGACCCGCAGGAAGGACAAGGAATATGGGTAACTTCTTTGAAAATGCAAACACCTGATCCGTCAGGGTTGGTTTCCGTACCCGACCGGTAATTAAAGAACAGCCAGCTGTATCCAACCAGACAGGCAACAGCTAATAAAATGTATAACTTATTCCTGCTCAATGAATTTAATATAGTACCAATTGAAGTTTTTCCAGGTTTTTTTCACGGGTAGCGTCCATGATTAAAAACCAGTCGATAATGGCCCAAATGCCCAGCCCGCCGCAGGTTAACAACTTGCCAACGCCTAAACCGGTATCTCCAATCAAAAACCTGTCGATGCCCAGGCTACCCGCCAGAATGGATACGATTAATATGGTTGTCGGGTCTTTAAATTGCAGGGTTTGCAACATTCCCCACTTGGATTCGTCCATCGCGATCAAGCGATCTCTGATTTGGCTAAGATGATGACCTTCAAAAAATTTGCTGTTCATCATAATAAACATGTCTACTTTTTGTGCTTCCATTTATTGATAATTATAAATTTGTTCACCTACTCATTTGGCTTTTCGGATTCGCCCCCGCTACCAAAAGCCTGAGCGGGGCAGGCGTGTTTTTTTATTGTGGTGACTTGTTCCCACTTTGGAGGTTCAAACATAACAAAACTTTATGAAATATAATCATTTAACAAATGAAAATCTCCCGGAAGGTAATCAGGACAATTTATGATCTTTCTTTGAGGATTAGTTATTAAAACGGAACCCGGTTACTTGCCATTTAAATTGATTCTGGTATATTTGCTATCATAATCACCCATTCATGAGCCAAAACAGACTTTATCATCGTTTCGTTTTATTGTTTATCCTTTTAATCGCATTTGGAACCATCAGTCGGGCAGATTCTCTGGTCTCAATAAATGATTTAAGTTTCCATTCAGCGTTTGAAAGAAAAGCTTTTACTGCTGTATTAAATGACCAAAGCGATGATTATTTTGCCTTGTTTTTATGTGCTGATTCAGCAATAAATGAGAGCGATTATCAAGCATACAAACAAAAGCTTGGCAAGGTTATAGAAGAATATCAATGTAACCGATAAGGATTATGCCCGATATCTTGGTAAGCTATGCAGGTTTCAAGGGAAAACAATCAACTCCGATCGCCTGATAGGACTATTTCAGCAACTTACCGATCGACAGCTTAACTATGAAGGCAACACCGGATTATATGACAGTTCGTTTCAAATTATTGCGAGGGAAGTTAGCGACTCGGCCACCAAAAATGAAATTTCATTTATCTATCACATCGAAAGAGGCAGGTTACTTTTTTGATAAAAATGTTGAAAAAGCGGAATACTATCGCCATCGGTTTGAGGGGCTTTATGAGGGTGCTGATGAACAATCGCTTAACCTATATAATGGGATTCCAATACCCTATTCTACCGGCGCAGCTTATTATTTTAAGATGGGGAACAATAAAAAAGCGAAGGAAATCCTAAAAAAAGGACTGGAATATGTTCCTGATGACTACATGCTCAAATCACGATTAAATGCACTTAATTAATAAGTTCTGTTATCAACAACCAGGTTATAGGTTTTGGTCAAAACAACCGGAACACCTCTTTTTGATTTGATTTCTGCCATGATAATCACCTTTTCCATTATCGACTGCCGGGGATGAACATAATAAGAATAAGATACAACGCCAGGTTGTTCGCTTTCTGAGAGCATTATTTTTACGTTTTTATCATCCATTTTTTTATTGAAATAAAAAGACACATTTTTCATCTTTGGATAAAGCGAAATCCTGAGTTCATATTTGTTTTCAAAGGCAAGTTTATCAATGGGTTCAACAACTATTTTTGGATAATCATTAATTAACTTTCCTGAAGTAGAGTACTCTTTTGTTCCCAGGACAAGTTCATCTTGTTGATAGGGCACTTCGGCTTTTAACTCTCCTGTTTTATAATAGTAGGTTTGAATTCCATCTTTAATCCCTCTTTTATAATGAGTTGTCCTGTAAAGAATCCCGCTTTCATAATAGTATTTTGTAATACTGTCCTTAAAACTATCTTTATAGTGAATCTCGAATTGTACTTTCCCGTTTTTGTAATAGACATACGAAGGGCCGTTTCGTTCGCCGTGCTTTATTGTGACAGATGATTCCAAAGATCCATCTTTCCGGTAGGTCATCATAACCGTGTCACCCTGCTCGTTCAGGATGCTTTCTTTTCCGCTTTTCTTTTTCTTTGAATTGGAGTTAATTGTGAACTGGTCGCAAGCATTAATTCCTATAATCAAACTTATGAGCAATAATAAACTTCCCTGTTTCATCCTTTATTCTTTCAATTCATTTATTATAAACCTAAAAACATCGCTCTGATCTTTAATTCGGAACAACAAAGATTGCGAACCATTGTGGCCGGCATTTAATATAACCGGATTGACTTGAGCATCCCTATTTTGCAATTGGACGGGCTAATGTAGGAAAATCTTGTTTATAACGTGTTGCAAAAGATGGAAAACCAGACATGAAGCGCTTTTTCTTTCAATTCTTCAAACACGAATTACCTGCCAGCCAACCTGTTGAGTAAGCAATCTGTAAATTATAACCACCTGTTTCCGCATCCAGATCGATCATTTCTCCGGCAAAGAAAAGTCCTTTTACCAGTTTCGATTCCATGTTTTTTGGGGAAATCTCATCCGTGGCAACGCCACCAGCGGTAATAATGGCCTCTTTGAACGAACGGTGATGTGAGATTTTAAACCGGAAGTTTTTAAGCAGATGAAGGATTTGTTTTCGCTCTTTGGCCGAAACCTGATGACATTCTTTTTCAGGATCGATTTCGAGCAATTCAATAAATACCGGAACCATGCTGGCCGGCAGCCAAAACTGGAAAATATTGCCCAGTTTTTTCTTGCCATGTTCATTCAGATCGCGGATAAGCCGGTTATCGAGCTTTTGATCATCCAGTGCCGGTTTCAGGTCGATGGTAACTTCAACCTGGTTTTTTTTGTGCAATTCTTCCACCACAATCCGGCTAAGCGTCAGGATGATGGGACCGGAAAGGCCAAAGTGGGTGAAGATCATCTCACCAAAGTCCTCTCCCATTTTTTTTCCGTTGGACCAAACTACTGCCCGCACATTTTTCAGGTTGAGCCCCTGGAGTTTTTGAGCGATGCTTCCTTCCGTCTCCAACGGAACCAGGGCCGGCATTACCCGGTTAATGGAATGTCCCACTCCCCTGGCGAGTTCGTAGCCTTCGCCGTTGGATCCTGTGGCCGGATAGGATTTGCCACCTGTTGCCAGGATGATATTCCGGGCATAAAACAGTTCGCCGTTGGCCCGGAGACCTTGTATCATGTTGTCATCTGCGATAAGTTTCTCCACCCGGTACCCACACCGGATTTCCACTTTTAATTCTTTAACCCATGAAAGTAATCCCTGAAGCACATCGGCAGAACTGTTGCTGGCAGGAAAGTAACGACCTCCTCTTTCCAGCATCGATTCAACTCCATAGCGTTGCAGCAATTCGATGATGTCCTGTGAAAAAAAATTTGAAAAGGCGTTCCGCAGAAAGCGGCCGTTTGGAAACACATGGGTAATAAACTCGCCAATGGGTGCGTTGTTGGTGATGTTGCACCGACCTTTGCCTGTGATCAGCAATTTTCGGCCTGCCTGTCGCATTTTTTCCAACAACAGGACTTTACAACCCCGTTCTGCTGCCCGGCCTGCAGCCAGCAATCCGGACGGACCGGCACCCACCACTATGACATCGTAATTGTTCATGTGGCGCAAAGGTAGAATTATGTGGTGAATATTGTAAACTTCGAAACCCCACTGGTTCGAGGATGTTTCGGGTGTCTACTTTGCTTGTAAATGTGGTTGTTATAAAAAATACCGGAACATAACAACGAGAATCTGCCTTCTTCTAACCATCATAAAAATCCATATTCCATTTATTCTCATCCATTAATATTACGGTGCGCTGCACCTGGAGAAAATATCTGATTTTTTCTACAAATATAGACGGTAGTCTGCACCTTTTAGTATATGTCTTAATATGCCATTAACGATACACAATAGAGGCTCGAAAGCATCTCCTTTCAACAAAAAACCCACATCAACATTCCACGACGAAGTCGGGTAGACATTAACCTGTCTTTTCCCAACAGAAAACTAAAAAACAAAATTACTATTTGATAGACCCTTTAATAATTTTGCAAAAATACGAGACGGAAAGCCTGCCTGGCCGGCAAGGCAGGGAATCTTATTTCAATAATCCCGAAATTGTAATTTACCTGACACGATAGATTAAAAATGATACGATAGTTTGATTCCTGATCCTTCCGATGACACCCTTAACTGTCTGTCCATGGCTTTTTTATTGTTTTTAGCTTTAATCCCTTTGGAAATCCATATTGGAATTCCAATATTGGTCAACGCGCCTCCAAACATGAAAAGCCCGAGGCCAAGAGCTTCGGATTCACTTAGCGAATTCGAGTTGCCTGGATACTGATTCCTTTTTTTTAAGGGATTATTTAACAGGAACACTCCTGCTCCTCCAACCAAAATTCCGGTAATCGCAATCGTGCTTCCAAATTTCCTGGATTTACTTGCTTCATGATAATTTTGTGCATAATAATCGGTTCCTTGTGGTTCGGGTTGACTGACTGATTGTGCCTGAATTTGGAATGTAATCAACAATAAAATGCACAGGGCAAGGAATTTATTCATGTTTTTCTTTTGGTTAAAATGAAACAGCAAAAATATTGAAAGGATTTCCAAATACCTATTTTAATCGTGTAAAACCCCAAAAAGATACAGCAGAAACAGAGCGATGATGGTGATTGAAGAAATCAAAACAGGAAACCACACCGGAGCAATCCAGGGTCTGGGAATTAAGAACAGCACATCCGTGGTGGTTAATTTGGGTGACCAGCTGATTAATACATACAACCACCAAAAACCGATAACTAAATAATCAAAGGTAAATTCAACTTTATCAGCTACTTATTCTACTTTTGCATTCAGTTTTGTAACAACCGACTCTTTGAAAGATCTTCTGCTCATCACCCCGCCGTTTACCCAACTCAACACTCCATATCCGGCAACGGTTTATTTAAAAGGTTTTCTCAACACCAGGCAGATATCTTCGTTTCAAATCGACCTGGGTCTGGAGGTTTTTCTGAAGTTTTTTTCGAAAAAGAGACTCGAACCTCTGTTTGAGAATGCCTTTCGGCACAACAAAATAGTTTCAGAAAATTCGCGAAGGATTTATTCACTTAAAAACGAATATTTAAATCCACTTGCAGAAGTCATCGTTTTCCTTCAGGGAAATAACCAAACGCTCGCCCGGCAAATCTGTACGGAGTCATTTCTCCCGCAAGCTTCCCGGTTCAATGAAACGGAGGATATGGAATGGGCTTTTGGAGCCATGGGAATACAGGATAAAGCAAAACACCTGGCTACTTTATTCCTGGAAGATTTATCGGACTTTATCGTGGAATGCATCGACGAACATTTCGGTTTTAGCCGGTATGCCGAACGGCTGGGAACTAGTGCCAATAGCTTTGATGAATTGCACGGTCATTTGCAAAAAGAGCCCACCTATATCGAGCAGCTTACTTGGAAAATCCTGGAAAAACAAATCAAAACCAAGCGACCTAAGTTGGTTTGTTTTTCGGTACCTTTCCCGGGGAACCTGACCAGCGCTTTTCGTTGTGCCCAATTGATCAAAGCCAAATATCCCCACATCAAAACAGTAATGGGAGGTGGATACCCGAATACGGAATTGAGGTCGATTACCGATGAACGCGTTTTTAATTTCTTCGATTACATCACACTCGACGATGGTGAACTACCGCTCGAACTGTTGATTTCCAACACACTCAATCCCCGGGCAGAGAATCCCCATTTCAATCTTCTAAAGCGTACTTTTTTACGCGTTGATGGCCAGGTGGTTTATAACGATGCTTCCTCCCGACCCGATTACAAACAGTCGGAATTGGGCGTTCCTGATTACACAGATTTGCTTCTTGATCAGTATGTTTCGGTGATAGAAGTTGCCAATCCCATGCACAGCCTGTGGAGCGATGGCAGATGGAACAAGCTTACCATGGCCCATGGGTGCTATTGGGCCAAATGTACTTTTTGTGATACCACCCTTGACTATATTAAGGCCTACGAGCCCATCGCCGCTAAACTGCTGGTAGACCGAATGGAGCAAATCATAGCCCAAACCGGCGAAAAGGGCTTTCATTTTGTTGATGAAGCAGCCCCTCCTACCCTCATGCGTGCTTTGGCAATAGAAATCATTCGCAGGAAAATAACCGTCAGCTGGTGGACCAATGTCCGGTTCGAGAAAAGCTATACCCGCGATTTGTGCACTTTACTCCAATCATCGGGATGCATCGCCGTATCAGGCGGTTTGGAGGTGGCTTCCGATCGGTTATTGGCTTTGATAAACAAAGGCGTTACCGTTGAACAGGTGGCTCAGGTGACCCGAAATTTTACCGATGCAGGTATCATGGTACATGCTTATTTGATGTATGGTTTCCCCACACAAACCATCCAGGAAACGGTAGATAGCCTGGAGATGGTGCGGCAATTATTTAAACTCGGCATTATTCGATCAGGATTCTGGCACCAATTTGCGCTCACTGCTCATAGTCCGGTGGGTCAGCATCCATCCGATTATGGCATTGTCCCCCATTACCAAAAGATTACGTTTGCCAACAACGATGTCCAATTTACCGATACCACCGCCATCGACCATAGCCGGTTCAGCTATGGGCTCAGGAAATCCATTTTCAATTTCATGCAAGGTATCGGCTTTGAGCTTCCGTTGCAAAAGTGGTTCGATTTTAAAGTTCCCAAGACACGAATGAACAGCCATTTTATCAAAGACTGTTTATCACATGAAACATTTGTGGTGATTAAACCGACGGCCAAAATTATTTGGCTGGGCGGGAACCCCGTTTTAATCACTTTTAAAAAGCATATTAACAATGAAAACATACAGATGGTGAGCATGATTTTTCATGGTAAAAAGAAGTCTTTTGAAGTCGTATTAGATGAAACGCGATCCAGGTGGCTGGTCGGTTTTTTGGAGAAAGCATCCATTTACCAAAGTGAGATACTCACCTTTGCCGAAATGAAATCAGATTACGAACGACAGTTTGACAACTTCGAGCTATTTTGGTATTCAAAGCCGATGGATATTTTAAGAGGAAATGGGTTGTTGGTGTTGTAGAAGGAGGGAATTTGTGACGGCATTCATTGCCGTGAACTTTAGTCCACCGAATTGATTATAACAATAAAAGCCACCCTTTTTGGTGGCTTTTGGGAGCTATGTTGAGAGTGAAGATTACATTTTGGCTATTTCTTTAGTCGAGAAAGGAATATCGTCGATGTAGGTTTCATTCTCCAGAGTGAATTCCGAAGTTTCCATTTCCATTGAATCTGCTGCAATTTCTGCTGTGTTGAATGGAATATCCCTGATGTAACTCTCATCCGTCAACTGGTAGGTTTTGGTTAGCGAAACATCAACCAGGCTATCGAAAATATGTCCGGTGTTGAAAGGGATATCATCGATATAAGCTTCTTCTGGTAAGGCAGCTATGGTTGGAGGCGTTATGGCATTTACATTGAGTACAAAGGTGAGCAGTGTAACAGCGATTGAGTATTTAACAAGTGTTTTCATGACTTTTTATATTTTAAAGTTTCTTAGTTTCTGAAGCAAAACTACCATGAAAAAGGGCACTTGTAAACCGGTTTTAGGCGAATGGGGGTACTACTTCGGTAGTTGGGGAATGGGAACGGTTAATGGGAATGAATGGCAAAAATTTTGATTATTACTGATCCTCCATATTCAAATTCAATTATTTTAAAGCTTTCAAGGATTGTTTTTTCTTAAACAAAAACATTAAATTTGGTGTCTTGTTGATAACCAAAACCAACTAATCATGAAGAAATCTGTACTCTTTTTATTCCTTGTGAATGCACTGATACTTGCCAATCCACTATGGGCAGGGCAGCAATCAGAAAAAGGTGACCGCTCCTGGTCCATCCTGCAATCGTGGGATATACCAGGAAAAGCTTCGGGTCTGGCTTACGACGGCACCTATTTATATTTTGGAATTTACGGTTCCGACGGGGATCACTTTTATCGGTTCGATCCATCCAACGGGGCCATTCAACAGCAGTTTATCAACCCGGCCATTGACGATTGTTTTGGTTTAACCTGGGACGGATCGTCGCTTTGGGCCGTGAATCAGCCTTCCTCCTCAAACCAGCCTGCACAAGCCACCGAACTCAACCTTAGCGGGACCATCCTTTCTACCTTCGACCTGCCCGATCATTATATGAGTGGTATTGCCTGGGATGCAGGTGAATATTGGGTAGGCACCTATTATCCCGATCCGGGAACTACTTACCAGGTGGACGGATCAGGCAATGTACTCAGTCAGTTTACTCCGCCTGCCGATCAGATTTGGGATATCTGCATGCAGGACAACGACTTGTGGATGGTTGACTACAATTCAAATATGATTTACCGAACAAATCAATCCGGTAGTGTACTTGAAAGTCATGCCAGCGAAAACATTAAACCCTCAGGAATTGTATACGACGGAACCTATATCTGGTATGTGGATGGGCAGCTTTCGTCGCCAAGCAAGCTCTACAAAGTGAGTTTGACGGGTGCCGGAACTCCTGAAATCAATATTCCGGTCGATTCGCATAACTATGGAATGGTGACCACCTTCACCTCCGAAACATGGAATATGGAGGTAGAAAATGTGGGGAATGCCAACCTGATCATCACCAGCATCATCATTCCTGGTGCAGTGCCTGTTTCCACCACATTTTCACCACCGCAAACCATCACACCCGGAAGTTCAATTTTTATTCCCCTCACCTATTCTCCGGTGACGGTCGGTCATTTAAACACCTCCATTACGGTTGTATCATCCGATCCAATTACGCCAAATGAGCAGGTCACCCTTACGGGAGATGCGGTGAATTCAGGTCCCTCTTTGTATGTTCCGTTCGATTCGCATCATTACGGTTTGGTGAGGCAGCATGCTTTTACCCGCTGGTTTCTTGAGGTAGAAAATATCGGCGACGCCACCCTCGTGGTGAGTAATATTACCACAAATCATGAGGTGTTTATCGTTGATGAATCCGTCAACTTCCCCATTCAGATAGCACCATTGGATTCGGTACTCGTCGGAATATGGTTCAATCCATTGACAAATGAAGCCTATAATGGAAAAATTCAAATCGACAACAACGACCCTGCGAACAATCCTTATTTTGTTCCCCTCACAGGTGATGGAGATGACCGGAAATACCCCATCGGCGATGCCCTATGGCACTATAATATTACCACCGGCTTCGATCCAAGTCCTAAAGCCATTGCACCTCTTCAGGACATTACAGGTGATACGGTTGATGAGGTTATTGTTTGTTCCGAAGACAATTATATACGCTGTTTTAATGGAAATTCTTCCGGCATTGCGGATGTGATGTGGGAATTTGAAATTTATAGCGGTAACGTGTACGATCAACCCGGTTTGACCACCATTGAAGATTTGAATAATGATGGGTATCAGGATGTGATTATTGGTACCACAGGTGGCGATCGTTCCATCAGGGCCCTTTCGGGTAAAACCGGCCAGTCTGTTTGGCGGCACAACACCAACGAGTATGGAAATGGGGGTTGGGTTTATCAGGTAAATGCAAGCTACGATTATAACAACGACGGGTTAACGGATGTGTTGGCCTCCACAGGTGACGACAGCGAAGATACCGGCCCCAAACGCGTATACTGCTTAAATGCTGTTAATGGTGTCGCCCTGTGGGAAGCTTACATCGGAGGTCCTGTTTTTTCGGTTATCGGGGTGGAAGACTTTACCGGTGACGGTAAACCGGATGTTATTGCCGGTGCCTCCACCGCGGATGAAACCCAGGGAAAAATCGTAGGCATTGACGGCACCAACGGAAGTATTCAGTGGACCCGAACCACCGGAGGCTCGTCGGTATGGGCATTGAAGCAACTGGATGACATTACGGGAGATGGGGTAAAAGAGGTGGTGGCAGGAGATTTTGGCGGAAATTTCTACTATATTGATCCTACTGACAACACCCAGATTTTTCATGGCTCCATCAATGGTGCTTTAATCCTTCGTTTTGAAAGACTTGAAGATGTAAACGGCGATGGTTTTGCCGATCTACTGGTAGCTCACAGCAATGCCAACGGAATTGTGCTCAACGGTAAGGATGGGTCAACCATCTGGTTTAAAAGCCTGGCTGATAAATCGTGGAATGTGGCTGCGATAGATGATATTACCGACGATCAGATCAATGATGTGATCATCGGCACGCTTTACTCATCCAATCGCTGTTATTTTCTGAATGGGGTGGATGGTGCCGAACTTGATTCCAGAAATTATCCTTCGCCGGTGGACGCCATCAATGGCATTCCGGACATTGTTGGTGATGGTTCTATGGAAATGGTTGCAGGTGGAAGAAATGGCGAAGTCAACTGCTATTCAGGAGGAATCGTTCTCCTGGTGGGAACAGAGGAACCCTGGCAGATAGAAAAATCATCTCCGGTTACCAACTATCCCAACCCGTTTTCTGATCAAACCACCATTGCCTTTGGTCTCGATCAGGATTCATTTGTAACCCTCCGGGTATACGACATCAACGGGAAAGTGGTGACAACACTTCTTAACCGGCATCTTTCTTACGGACAGCACACAGTGGTGTGGAACGGCGAAGACAGCGCGGGAAAGGAACTTCCCACCGGTATTTATTTTTATGAGATCCGTACCGATCAGAATAAAATCAGAAACAAGGTGGTAAAACTATAAACAGCCATCCTTGTAACAGGTTGAATTTATGATTGGCATTGTGTTTTTGAAGGACACTAAATATAATTTAATAACAAACTGTGAAACGCAAGTTGATTCTGGTGGTAATTTTATGCTTCGCCTCTTCGTTTCAGTTGCTGGCAGTTGAAAAAGATTCGGTGGTTCAGTTAAAACCATTAAAGTACGATACCAACTACATCAAAAGCTACCGCGATTTGGTTCATATTGCTTTTGTTGGGGTGAACAAACAAACCGGTGTAACATTTGCCAATGTCAACAGCACCTACGACCTGAATTTTGCCACCAACAACCCCTTTGGTTTTGGGATGTCCGTCGATTACAAATGGGTCACTCTTGAATACACCAAAACCTTTGGCGGTTTGGAGTTACGCACTGCTAAAAAGGGGGAAAGCGATGCCTTTTCATTCCGGTTCGGATTGACCGGGCGCAGGCTAAGAATGAATTTTTTTGTGCGATCGACCACCGGGTTTTATCTTAAAAACATCGAAGACTACGATCCTGACTGGTTCGATCACAACACCAGGTATCCGCACTTCGATAGTCTGAGCAATGTTACTTTGGCCCTTTCGGTTTATTATACCTTCAACCATAAAAAGTATTCCAACACCGCGGCCCTTTGGCAAATTGACCAGCAGAAAAAGAGTGCAGGATCGTTTGTACTCGGGTTTTTAACCAACCTGGAGGGCATTTCAACTACCAAGCCCCTGATGCTCAACGACACACTTTTAACCGGCAATGTACATCCACATTTTAGAGAGGGCGCTTCAATTAAGATTGGCCTTTCAGGCGGATATATGCACACCTTTGTATTCTTGAAGCGTTTCTACATACATGGAGCCATCATACAAGGATTTCTGTATAGCCGGGGTGTTACTGATTTTTACAATCAACAGGAAACCAGAATTTATAATTCAATGGGGATTTCATTGTATTCGCGCCTGACGGCAGGTTATAATGGCAACCGATTTTATGGCGGCATCTTTTTCGTTTCGGATGGTTTTATTGATGATGCCCTGGGAGATGCCTATGCGGTTACTGCTTACAATTATTTCAGGATGTATATTGGTTACCGATTCCCGATTAAAAGCCCCAAGTGGATGCACAAGTTTGGATTATAAAGGCTACCTCCGGATAAAAACGACAAAAGCCACCTTACGGGTGGCTTTTGAAGGCTATGGGAGCTATGTTGAGATAGGAGTTTACAGTTTGGCGATGTCTTTGGTTGAGAAAGGTATATCATCGATGTAGGATTCATTGTCCAGAGTGAATTCCGATGTTTCCATTTCCATTGATTCTGTTGCAACTTCTGCTGTGTTGAAAGGAATGTCGCTGATGTAACTTTCATCCGTCATCTGGTAGGTATCGGTTAGCGAAACATCATACAGGCTATCGAAAATTTGCCCGGTGTTGAACGGGATATCATCGATATAAGCTTCTTCGGGTAAAGCGGCTACGGTTGGCGGTGTGTTGGCATTCAGGTGAAGAGCAACGGTGAGCAGTGCGAGTAGGAGTGAGTATTTAAGTAGAGTTTTCATGGCATTTAACTTTTATAGTTTCTGTGTTTATGAAGCAAAACTACCACGAAAAAGAGCACTTGTAAACCGGTATTAGGCCAATGGAGGCGCTTGTTCGGTGAATGGGGAAATGGGACAGGTAAAACCTTTATCCAATATAAATGAACCACCTTAATGAATGTGGTTCTGAATAATTATCTAAGAAGTAACGGATTTTGTAAAAAAGATCACCACTTCACCACCCCTACTTCCTCCACTTCCCTTCCATCCACCACCAGCACCACATGGTAGATACCTGAAGGCAGTGGTCGGTTGATTGCATCTTCTCCATTCCACCGAATAACAGAAGTTCCGGCAAGGGAAGTGCCATCCATGAGTACCTTTACCAGTTGCCCGGAGTTGTTGTACACTTCAAGTTTCATTTTGGACGTGGTGTTGGTTTTTACCATAATCCGGGTACTGGTGCTAAATGGATTGGGAGCTACCATCAGTACCTTTTCCTTTTCAGGGATGATGGCTTGATATTCGTTTGTGCCCACAGTAGGGTTCCATTCGTAGGCTCCCATGTCAATGGAAGAACCATAAATGCGCAGATTTCCGGCTAAATCGGTTTCGGGGAGGTGGATAAATGAAGGCAGTTCCAGCGTACCGGCATCAATACAGGGAGAGCCATAATCTATCTGGTACGGGTTTTCGCCTATGCCTGTAAACAGGGGGTCGGCATCGATATTGGTGGGGGAGTAATTAAGGTAGTTATAAGCCGTGACAATATCAATGGCCGCTTCGCCACCTTCGATCAGGGAGTTGTAAATAGACAAATGTCCATCGCCATAATCACCATTGAGGGTAAACATGTAGGCCGGGCCAAAATCATTGTTATAAACGATGCTGTTGTACACATGCACATCAGAACCATAAATTACACCGATGGCCTTGGCATCCGGGTTATCCGAGGTATTGTCGGCCAGGGTGCAGTTGACCACGTAAACATTTGCATTATCCAGGGTGCCTATGGCGTCGGCACCAGGACCATTGTTAATATCCCGAGTGTGGTTGTGCGTAAACAGACAGTTGTATAAAATGGTGGTATTATAGTAGGGGTGCGTCGTTTGTCCAACAACTCCCAACCCTCCGCCGAAAGCATATTCCATCCCATAGTCCGGAATGTTATTTATAAACCGACAACTTTCAAAACGGACAGTATCGGGTGAGGAATCAATGGTAGCGCTAAAGACCGTCCTAAAAGCTCCTCCACCAATATTATTATTAAACTCCACGTTTTTTAATAGGAAATTATTCGAGGAAACCACAACCCCACCTCCCTCAATTTCACCATGATTGCTCTTAAATAAAAGGTTGTCAAATTTGCAATTTCGATTTGTATTTATTATTACTCCCCCTAAACCATAAGGACTAATGTTATCACCGTCACCATTCCTCAGAGTCAGGTTGCTGATTTTGTAATTATCGGCAAAGATGATCCCGTTCAGTAGAAAGATCTGGTTATCGGCATCCAGGATGGTGGAATCACGGTGGGTTCCCTGAATGGACACATCGCGTTTCAGGCTCAGGGGGAATTTCTCGCCCTCCGAGAGAGAATACACCCCGTTGGCTACATGGATGGTGTCGGGGCTGATACTGTCGGAAGCCGCTTTTAGTAAGGCAAAGCTGATGTCCTTTAAGGGTTCATCGGGTGTGGTGCCGCTGTTGTTGTTATCCCCATCCGGAGTCACGTAAAGATTCTGGTAAGAGGTTTCAATTTTGGCCGCATTTATTGAATACGTGATATCATCCTGAGGAACCTCCATGCTACCTGCGGAGTGCAAGTAGTAATAATCGGGATTGGAAACGGTAAAGGTATCGACTGCCAGAAGGAAGGGTGGGCTGGCATTGCCCAGTTTGTAAATATCAGTACCCACCGAGGCATAATTCAAATAGATATTGCACCTGTTTAAGGTATCAAACTCTATGCTGCTGTTTAATAGCATGATACCGCCACCACGACCGTAGGCGTAGTTGTTTCTGACGGTTACATTGGAGAGAAAGGCATCTGATGTATGGCAGTAAATCCCTCCGCCATATGCAGTTACTTTAT
>Ga0210044_10003853_pt1 | contig 21270 bp, 16 predicted proteins | sample CryGey13umfilter_2_FD_183959 | JGI IMG/M metagenome (GOLD analysis project Ga0210044, IMG submission 183959) | Groundwater microbial communities from aquifer in Utah, USA - Crystal Geyser 4/9/14 3 um filter (SPAdes) (version 2) | ecosystem: Environmental > Aquatic > Deep subsurface >... | reverse complement strand
TTCGAATCCAACATTCCCTCGTCCATGTTGATGTCAATGACTTGCGCTCCCCCTTCTACTTGCTGCTTTGCTACGTCTAAAGCCTCTTGAAATTTTCCTTCTTTGATTAATCGTGCAAACATTTTCGAACCTGTAACATTGGTTCTTTCTCCAATGTTTACAAAATTGGTACTTTTATCAACCGTAAAGGCTTCTAATCCTGACAAACGCATTGCCGTTTTTCGTTTTGGAATCTTACGAGGCTCATGTTTTGCAGCTTCTTCAGCAATAGCTTGAATATGGTCTGGCGTAGTTCCACAACAACCACCCACAATATTAAAAAGTCCTTCACTAGCAAAATCTTCTAACAAACGGCTCATTTGTGCAGCCGTTTCATCGTACTGCCCAAACTCGTTTGGAAGTCCTGCATTCGGATAGCACGAAACATAGCAATTTGCCACTCTTGAAAGTTCACGCATATACGGTTTCATGAGGGCAGCTCCTAAGGCACAGTTTAAGCCAACAGAAATAATATTTGAGTGAGAAATTGAGTTATAAAATGCTTCTGTTGTTTGTCCTGAAAGAGTACGACCACTTGCATCCGTAATCGTACCCGAAACCATAATTGGCAAACGCTCTTCTTGTGGAATATTTCTATCATCAAAATATTTCTCCACAGCAAAAAGGGCAGCTTTACAGTTTAGGGTATCAAAAACGGTTTCTATCAAAATTAAATCCACTCCACCATCAACTAATCCACGAACTTGTTCGTAATAAGCCTCTACCAAATCATCAAACGTAACGGCACGATAAGCTGGGTCGTTTACGTCTGGCGAAATAGATGCTGTTCTGTTGGTTGGCCCTATTGCACCCGCAACAAAACGAGGTTTTGTTTCGTGATAAATCCCTCCAAATTCGGCTGCTGCTTCTTTGGCAAGTTTGGCAGACTCATAATTGAGTTCATACGCTAATTCTTCCATTCCATAATCAGCCATAGCGATTGTGGTAGCACTAAACGTATTTGTTTCGACGATGTCCGAACCTGCTTGAAAATATTTCTTGTGAATATCTCTAATGATGTCAGGTTGAGTAATCGATAAAAGGTCATTATTTCCTTTTACATCTTGTTTCCACTCTTTGAAACGCTCACTTCTGAAATCTTCTTCTGTAAGTGTATGGCGTTGAATCATCGTTCCCATTGCACCATCCAAAACTAAAATACGTTCTTGAAGGTGTTTGGTAATTAATTGATGGATATTTGTGCTAGTTTCTGTATTCATATCTTGAGTATGTATGTCACTCGTGAGAACACGAGCAACGGATATATTTGCTTAATTTTTAAGTGGATTAAAAAATATTTTGAATAATATTCTTTTTTAAATCTAAATTTACCGTTGCTCGTGTCCCACAAGCGACCTATTCTAAAACTGTTTGCTACATTTTTAAGACTGCAAAATTACGTAATTCTTAGGTAATTCATTGTTAATCAAAAGAGTTTTATAAATGATTTACAAAACTTATCTACAAAGAAACAGCCTTTGCAGGATTACCCAAAACGGTTTGTTTTGCTTTTATGTTACTCAAAACAACACTTCCTGCTCCAATTCTTGCCCCTTTTCCTATCGTAACACCTGCAATAATTGTTACTCCATTTCCTACAAAAACTTCTTCTTCTATTTTTACTCCAGCGCCTATATTTGCTCCAATTCCGATTTGAGTAAAGTTTCCTATTTCTACTTCATAATCTAAGGTAGCATTTGCATTGATGATACAGCTTGTTCCGATTTTGACATCTGCACCTATCATTGTTCCCATTCCTATCAAAGTTCCGTAACCCATTGTAGCATCATCAGCAATATGTGCCGTTGAGTGAACAGCCACAGCAGGATATTTTTTTCTTTGTTTATAGATTTTTTTTATAAGTCTTTTTCTATCTGTGATATTTTCCACAGCTACAAAATAATCACATTTATCATTGATAAGATTGAGCATATCATCATCATCAGAACTTCCCATTATAGAAACATGATTGATTTCATTAGGAAAAGTAGCCGATTCGGAAACAGCAGTTTCTTCTTTATAATCTTCATCAAGAAAACAATAAATAATATTATCTGTACTTTGCAAAACCTCTAAAGCCACCTTTCCAAGACCTTTTGCGCCTACAATAATAAGTGGAAGAATTGGAGGAAGTTCGTTAGAATCAGTAGGGAGAGAATGAATAGAATCCATAAAAATAAAATGAGTTTTTTGTTATCAACGATTGCTAAGGTCAGATTACTGACCATTATCAACGTCTTTAAAATTAAAAATATAATACAAAGTTAGTTTATTTTTTATGAAATTAATGTAGCTTACGCTTTAGCGTGAGAAAACGTACAGAAGACTTTATTTAGTCTTCTAAAAAAAGAGCGCATAAAAAAATCCCTTTCGTATAAAAAATGGAAAGGGATTTCTCAATTATCTTAAAAAAGTGGAACTGAATAGTTAAAAAATAAGGAGTTGCCAAAAAATAAATCTTTTAAAGATTTCAACACGCTTACTATTCAAGTTTTTACTTTTCTTTATAAGAACTTCTAAAAAATAAAGTATCTGTTAAAAGTTTTGAGCAGGGCAGTCTCAATATAACTACTTTGAAAAATTCCTATAAATTATTTTACTTACTTATTTGTCTTACATAGTTCAAAGGCTTTGCCAATGCCAAAAATAACTAGAATATTTCTCAATTAATTAAAGAAACCTTGTTTAAAGCTCATAAAAGGCTATTTTTATTTTTTGATAGAATTTTGAAATAATTATATTTTTTCATTTTGAAAAGGTTGGATTTTCATTGTGGGAATTTTTATACTTTTTTGAGTAGGTTAAGAAAAAACAAGAACCAATACAAAAACGTTTCAGTAAAAAACAACTAGGCCTAAAATTAGAATGAAAAATATACTTGTATTACTTTTACTGATTTCGTTTTTTTCCTGTTCAGAAAAAGAAAATCCAAATCCTCAAGAAAAACTCAAAGGAAATTATCCTGTCGAAGAGCTACTTTATTTTGGCGATGCAAACCTTCCAACAGACAACATAACGACCTACGAAGGAGTAGAATTAGGTAGAAAATTATTTTATGATAAACGTCTTTCTTCTGACGGTACAATTTCTTGTGCTAGTTGTCATAAACAAGAATTAGCCTTTACGGACGGAAGAGCAAAAAGTATTGGTGTAAACAATGAAGAGATGCCAGTTAGTGCGATGTCTTTGGTAAATCTAACTTGGAATAGTCGTTTGACGTGGGACGGAAAATCTAAAACGCTAGAAGAACAGGCTATTCTGCCCCTAGAAAATCATAAAGAAATGAATCAAGATGCAGAAATTACGGCTCAAATTCTTTCAGAAATACCTGAATATCCAGCACTTTTTGAAAAAGCATTTGGAAGCGAAGAGATTACACCACAAAAAATTACAAAAGCACTAGCACAATTTCAAAGAACACTCATCAGTAATAATTCAAAATACGATAAATATTTGAGAGGAGAATATCAACCTACGGATTCAGAACTTAGAGGCATTCAGTTATTTTTTACACATCCAGACGCAGAACAGGGAATCCGTGGTGGAAATTGTGGAGATTGTCATTTGGGTTCGCTTACTTCTGGAAGTACACTAGGTTTTGAAGGTTTGCACAACAACGGCTTAGATGATGATGCTAATTTGAAAGATGGATTGTTTGCCGTTACTCAAAATCGTTTTGATAAAGGGAAATTCAGAACGCCATCCCTTCGAAATATTGCCCTTACTGCGCCTTATATGCACGATGGAAGATTACAAACGTTAGAAAAAGTCATCGAACATTATGACAATGGCATCAAAAAAAGCCAAACACTTTCTTCTCTTATTACGGCTGCTAGTAATGATTTTATTACAGACCCAAATGGAGAAGTTCGTTTAGCTTTGACTCAACAAGAAAAGAAAGATATTATCGCTTTTTTGGAAATGCTTACTGATGAAGAATTTATTACAAATCCTAAATTTAGTGAACCGAAATAATTTGAACTTTATTACTTTCGAAAGCTAAAGCATTCGGTACATTTTCGCACCTTAAAAGGTACGCTACATTTTATCGTTTACTAATTTTATTGAGTGAAATTGTCTTTTGAAGGCTACATCTGAAACGCTTCAAGTCATCGGCTGCTTTCTTTGAGTGTTTTGTGCTTCTTCCTTGTACTCGCTTCCTCCACATTCTAAAAGATGATGGTTTCATTTCTCTTCGCATGAGCGTAATGGTTTCCTTTTCAGTCAGATTAAATTGCGAAAGAATAGCATCAAAAGGAGTTCGGTCTTCCCACGCCATCTCTATTACTCTATTTTTATCTCGTTCTGAAAGTTCTTTTAATTTTTTCATAATTTGATTTTTGTTTAAGGTTCTTTAAACAGTAAATCTTTTGATACAAAAAAAGTTTGCATAAAATTTATACAAACTTTCAAAAAATAATTTTGGTTCTTATCTGATATTAAATTCTTGAATAAAAAACTCTAAATCCAATTCAGAATAGGGTAAACGCACGAAACTTTTTATACTGCTTTCAGTATGTTTAAACACACTTTAACTATCAGAGTAAATTCAATTTGCAAAGTTAAAAACTAGCTTGATTTGCTTTAAACGAGTACATTTTTTTTTCGTGCGTTTACCCTAAATTCAGAAAATCAATATTTAGTACAAACTGACTTATCAAATCTACTTTTAGATACAGATTCTGAAATGTATTTTGAAATAAATGAGAATACGAATCAGTATAAGCTAAGTTTCCAAAATCAGTTGCATCAAACAAACCTGCTCTCTTTTTTCCACCTACAAAAAAGAAAAGTACACCAAGGATTGCCAAAACAGCCAAAACTGCAAGTACAATTTTGATAGTACTATACGGACGCTCGCCCTGCACCTCGCCTGTACGAGCATTGACTAAAAAACGAAATACTTTATCATTATATCGATAGGCACTAATCCAAAGAGGAAGCAAAATATGTTTGAAAGTAATATCACTATGATTGGTCTGGACGTTCTCAATTTGCTGTTCATCTCCTCCAATATCACTTGTAACCATATTTCGAATCTGAGCTTCCATTTTGTCTTTTGCTACTTCAAAACCACTTTTCAAATCTACTTGATAGGTTTCGGTCTGAAAGCCAGATAAATAACGTTCGTCATAACCTGCTAATTTTTCCAAATCCCAAGGTTCAAGTTTTTCTACATAATTTTGTGGCAAAGAATTACTCGCCAAAACTAAAGTATCATCAAAAAAATGGTTGATATGTCCTGATACATTTGTCCAGCGAGTATGACGCACCTGTCTAGTTTGAGAGTTTCCGTCGCTATCGGTATAGTTTTCTGTTGTGTAATAGTAGTCGCCTCTTCTACCTTGATAATGAGAATCAGTTTCACTATCAAAAGTCCAGTAGGGAATGTACATTCCTTTTAATTTTTCGGCAAGTGCAGCACGTTTTTTCAAATCATTTGGCGCAAACCAAAGACTAGAAACCCACTCTTTGAAAAGATTAGCAGCTTTTTTTTGGTCAATCTCAAAAGGAAGTAATGATTTGGGTTGAAAAACTTCTACCGTTTCAGGCGATGAGGTTACTAAAGGCGTTCCACAAAATGCACATTCATCGGAAACGACATTGGGTTTGAGTGTTGATCTTGCTCCACAACCATCGCATTGGACAGTTTGAAGGGTTTGCATATCGGCTTTATCGGCTGTGTGTTGGAGAGCTTCCTGAAAATCATATTCTTCAATGGCTACTTCTTCTTCGGCTTCAATTTCATTTTCTGCTCCACAATACTGACACTTTAAAGCTGTCGTTCCAGGGGCGTAGGTAAGTGTTGCACCACAATCTTTACAACCTAAATTTCTTGTTTTGGCATTTAAATCTGGTGTTTCTCCATCAGGGTTACGAGGAGAGTCTTCTGGTAAATCTGGCATAATTTGGTGATAATTATAATTAATACTATTCTTTTCTTAAAAATAGAAAATTACTATCAAAACTCAAATTTCTTAGGGCAAACGCACGAAATTTTTAATTCATCCATTTTTACAGTTTTGTGCTGTATTTTACCCTTATCAAGGGTCAATTTTTTTCAAAAATTAACCCTTGATAAGGTAGAAACTCTATATTTTTCATTTTTCCCCCTTAGCAATCGTCTTTAGCGAAGATAAAAAGACGTTGATAATGAAGGAAAAATGAAAACTAAATTTCGTGTGTTTGCCCTAGCTCAAAACTCTAAAGAACAAGCTACATTAATTTTTACTTATCTTGTACTTTGATTTGTATTGTATTACGTAGGGAAAAGGCTTGCTTTTTCCTAAACTAGCTGTTTGTATCAAAAAAAATACCTGTGGAAGGAAAAGGCTTGCCTTTTCCCTACAAAAGCGACAATTTGTTATGCACCCTTTGTAAAAATAATCAGAATTATCAAATTATTATTTCCTAAGAAAAAAATACACACCATGAAACAACCCTTAGTCCACCCAAAGTCATCAGAAGGAGATGCACAACTTCAAGAGCTTATCGAATTTTATGAAGAAACATTAGGTTTTTGTCCGAATAGTGTCAAGACTATGCACATCAGACCACAAATTGCTTATGCTTTTATTGAAATGAATAAAGCAGTTATGGAAAATCAAGGCAGGGTTACGAGTGCATTAAAACGACTTATCGGCTATATTAGTAGCCACGCAGCAGGTTGTCGTTATTGTCAAGCACATACAATTCGTGCAGCCGAAAGGTATGGCGCAGAACAGGCTCAACTAGAAAATATTTGGAGTTACAGAACACATGAAGCATTTTCAGAAGCCGAACGAGCAGCCTTAGATTTTGCGTTGGCAAGTTCTCAGATTCCAAATGGAGTAACAGATGAAATAGCCGAAAATCTTAGAAAATACTGGAATGAAGGGGAAATTGTAGAAATGCTCGGTGTGGTTGCTCTTTTTGGTTATCTCAATCGTTGGAATGACTCAATGGGAACACAAATGGAAAGCCCAGCAGTAGAATCAGGTGAGCAATATTTGAAAAGTGATGGCTGGAATGTAGGCAAACACAAGTATTAGAAAAGTGGTAGGGTATAAGTGGTAAGTGATAGGAAATACTTAATTGTAATTCTCTTATCACTTACCACTAACAACTTATCACTCATTAAAAGAAGCTAGTTTTAGAAAGAATAGCTAAATATTTACTTTCCCAAAACTTTTCAGAATTCGTAATTTCTAAATAAACATTTCCACCTCTTTCCTCAACTCTGTACGAACCAGAAGGGCGCAAAGGTAGTAATTTTACTTTCTTAGCTTTTACATCTTTAGTACTTCCAATTACGATAGAACTTGTAGTACGGATGTCAATTGCTGTAAATTTACTTTTTGTTCGTCCGTCTGGCTCAAATCCTTTTTTATCATTGATGATAATATCTTTGTCTTTTAGTTCTTTTTCTGTTCCAACTACGTAATAAGCAGTATTTGCAACTGTACGAGTATCTTCCAAAACTACATTGGTAGAATCTAGCTCATCAATTTTTCCAGAATAACGAGATTTCCAACCTTCTACCTCAACTTCTAAGTCTGCAATACGTCCTCTCATTTGTGTAATTTCAGCTTCATTATTTTCAATGGTACGCTTTAGCATAGCCACAGTATTAGTAAGAGCTGAATTTTGCTGCCCAGACTCTTTTAATTTTCTTTCTAATTCGGCAACTTTAGCACGATTGGCTTGCATCTGACGCTCAATTTGTTGCATACCTTGGTCAATACTCATTCCACCTGTTGAAGGGTCAATATCACCACCACGCATATCCGAAGTAAGTTGGCGAATTTTGTCTTCTACTTGGCGCATAGAATCCAAACGAACATAAATAACGTTCATTTCTTGTTGTAAATCAGCTTGATACAAGCTGTCTTTTTCTCTAGCCAGACGTAGTTCTTCTACTTCCAAGACTAATTTTTTCTCATTTTCGCTAGGTCCTTTATCACACGAGGAGATAAAAAGAACACTACAAAAGAGTGTAGCACAAAGCACTACATTATTAAGATTCGCTTTAAACATAATTCAAAGTTTTTTAGGGTTGATAATTGTTTTGCTTAAATAAACAATAATAAAAATTCCAGACAAATTTAACATAAAATTAGGTTAAATTCGTTTTTCATAATCTATTTTAGGGTAAACGCACGAAAAAAAAATGTACTCGTTTAAAGCAAATCAAGCTAGTTTTTAACTTTGCAAATTGAATTTACTCTGATAGTTAAAGTGTGTTTAAACATACTGAAAGCAGTATAAAAAGTTTCGTGCGTTTACCCTAAATCTATTTTTTGAGGAAGTTGTTTTAAGACTGTTTTTTTGTTGGTTTGACTACACCAACAAAACCTATCAAAAAACAAAACCAAATGAAATTAGCTTAACTTCATTTGGTTTTGATTGGTTACTAATTCATTAAATTAGTAATTCTTTACAATGCTTCTTGTTCTGCTTCTGCTTCCTGTTGTTGTACATTTAGGAGAGAATCACGCTTACGCATCTTTCCAGCAGGAATACCAAACATCATTTTGAAACGACGACAGAAATAGGCTGTATCTTTATAACCAACCTCAACACCGATACTACGAACACTCTTTTTGGAAGTACGAAGAAGCTCAACAGCTTTATCCATACGCTGATATTCGATGTAATCTTGAGGGTTGATTCCTGTCAAAAGTTTGAAATACTGTCCTACATAATCTTCTGAAACGTTGGCGATACTTGCCAAAACTTTGTTGGAAAGGTCTGTATCTAGGTTTTCTCTGATATAGGTAAATAAATGAATCAGACGAGGATCTTTGAAATACGTACTGTTGGTGGCTAATTTTTCTACAAACAGACGCTCTTCCAACACAAAACGAATCATTTCTACCACTAACTTCTCTGTATTTAAGACAAGCATTCTTGAGCTTCCAATTTTTTCTTTTGCTTCTTCTTCTACAATTTCTTGGATAAGGTCATTGATTTTCTTTGCATTTTTGAGTACAAAAGGAGGTAAGTCAAGTGAAGTAAAAAAACTAACTGAACCAAAAACACGAGCATCTAAAACGACTTGAGAAAAAAGAGCTTCTCCATCTTGGTCGTGATAGGTTTGAAGATGAACAGCATTTTTTTGTAACAGATCATCAGGAGAAATAATATCATATTTTTCGGCTTCTCCAAATGTAATTGTTGTATAATTACCTGCTGGTAAAAAAAGTGTTTCGCCTTCTTTTACTAATTCGTTTTTAGCTCCAAAACGCATAACTCCTTTATGAAGAAAGATAAGTGAGTTATCAATATCATAAAAATGCTTGATACGCATAGGAATAGTAGCAACGGTTTGTTTTGCTCGCACGAATCGAATACTGAGCGACTCGATAATCTTATTGTAATCTTCCATAGATGAGTAGATAGTTCGTAAATGTTAGTTCGTTAAATAAGGAAACTAAACTGTATATGAGTGATAAAATATAAATTATAATTAATTGGTTTTTTGATTGAGTTTACTGAATAAAGCTAAGATAGCTATGTAATTTAGAGTAATTTCAAACTAATCTACCAACTAGAAATAGTATTTTACTTTCTAAAAATAGGAATAAATCAGTAGCTCTCAAAATTTGATACTGCAATATAGTATAATTTTTCTAAAAATAATCAAATTTTAAGCCTAAAAATTGGATTTTTCTGTGAGTATGTACATTGTTTAGCTATTTTTTCTATTTTTCGATAAAACTGTCTAATTCTCCTATTTTCAACTAAGTTTTTGATAGGCTTTTGATTTAGCTAGATTTAGTAGTATTTTTATCCAAATTTTATTTCCGTTTTACCTAAACTCTACTTAAAAGATTTCAAAAATTATGGATAATCCAACCAACAAAAATAACCAAGAACAACAAATCAATATAGAATTAACCGAAGAGATGGCAGAGGGAACGTATGCTAATTTGGTAATGATAGCGCATTCTCAAAGTGAGTTTTTCTTAGATTTTGTAAGGCTCGTACCTGGTGCGCCAAAGGCAAAAGTACAGTCAAGAATTATTCTTACACCCGACCACACCAAACGATTATTACACGTTTTGAAAGATAGCATTGATAAATATGAGGCAAATGTTGGCAAAATTTCAGTTCAAGAAGAAGCCAATCAGTTTCCATTGAATTTTGGAGGAACGGTAGGAGAAGCGTAAGTAAATTTAGAAATTAGATTTCAGAAATTAGAAGTGAATACAAAGTTTTCATTCTCTAATCTCCATTTCCTAATTCCCATTTCCCAATATCCAGTTCCCATTTCCCAGTTCCCATTTCCCATTTCCTAATTCCTAATTCCTAATTCCCAGTTCCTAATTCCCAGTTCCCAGTTCCCAGTTCCCAGTTCCTAATTCCCAATATCCAGTTCCTAATTCCTAATTCCCAATATCCATTTCCCAATCCCTAATCCGTGCTTCAATTTTTTCGTACTTACGACCCTTTTCGTCTGCTAACTGTGCTGTTTTTTTTGTTAGCTCTTCGCTTGCCTTTGCTGTTGAATGTCTTTTTTACAGATATTCCTCTATTAAGTCCTGTTTTGGATTTTATGTTGGTAGGCGAACGTGTGGCTGAAGGAAATGCAATTTATAAAGAAGTTTTTGCAGGAATTGCTCCTCTTTCAGCTTGGTTTTATGCAGGCTTGGATATGCTTTTTGGGCGTTCTGCTTTTGGATATGCACTTATAGGCACTGGACTTTTGTTTATGCAAGCAGTTATCTTTAATACATTGCTTTTACGAAGGGATTTTTTATTGGACAGGGGATATGTTCCTGCGATGTTGTATGTCTTTTTTGGTTCGATTAGTTTTGATTACCTGAATGTTTCGCCTCTTCTTTTATCACTTACTTTTTTGCTTTTGGTACTGCGTGAAATTTTTACCCTAACTGAAAACACGCACGACCCAACTCTTTTTACGATTGGTTTTTATTTGGGAATAGCTACTCTTTTTCACTTACCTGCTAGTATTTTTTTCTTTTGGGTAAGTATTGGTTTGGGGGTTTTTCGTTCTATTTCGTTTCGTCAGCATTTATTAGTTTTGTTTGGTTTTGTTTTTCCTATTTTGCTGTTGGCTTTGTATTTCTTTTGGAATGATAGTTTGATGAATTTTGTGGTTCAATATTTTAATTCTATTTCTTTTACTCCAAAATTTTATCTTTCTATTCAAGATTTTATTATCATTTTGGCTTTTCCTGCGCTTTTTTTGGTATTGGCTGTTTTGAGTATGTTTTCCAGTTTTAGTCTTACCAATTATCAGTCATATTGTCGTCAGATGATGATTTTTTGGCTTGTTGCCTCTACTTTTAGTTTGTTGCTTTGTAAATATTGGCTTCCTTTTCAGTTTGCGCTGTTCTTGCCTCCACTTGCTTTTTTTGGAACGTATTATTTGTTTTCTATTCAGAGAAGATGGATTGCCGAACTGCTTTTTCTATCTGTTTTGGGTGGAATAGGCTTACAACTTTGGGCTACTCGTACAACTGTTTTTTATCCCCTAGATTATACAGAAGCAATCATCAAAAAACCTTCTGATTTTGATTTGAAAAATGAAAAAATATGGGTCTTTGGAGAAAATCATAGTTATTATATCGATAACAAACCTGTTACACCTTATTTAGATTGGAAACTTACCCAAAACAGAATTGAAGAATTAGATAATTATCAAGCACTACTTTTATTTTACAATCAAATCGAAAAAGAAAAGCCTCAATTTATCATCGATAAAGAAAAACAACTTCCTCCTTTATTTAAACGTATTCCGTTATTATCTCAAAAATATACGACAAAGGATTCTTTGATTTATGAATTAAAAGAATAATTAAAAACTCACAAAAAAATGTCCCAACTCACACCCAAATTAGAAACCGAAGTAATCAATCTTATCAAACAAAATAGGTTGATAGAAGCCGTAAAGTTAGTAGCATCGAATACAGAACTAGGCTTGAAAGGTGCAAAAGACTATGTCTATGCTTTGAAAGATAAGTTATGAGGAAATTTTATAAAAAAATAATTTACCTAAAAACCCCAACCAATCGATAATAATCCATCATCGTAATACGAAAAGTTTCTCGTTCTTTTTCAGTAGATAAAATCGGAATCTCATCAGGCAGCATATAAAATTCGTGTTTATCTAAAAGACTGTTATACAAACGTGTCGCAAATTCATATTGTGTATCAACGTGTCCTGCGATATAAAAAAGAGTTCCTTGTGCCTTTGTTTTTGGGTTTTTCCATCTGACTTTGAGTGTATCGTTTTTAGTTTCATCAAAATAATTTTCTATGTATTTGTTGGGGTCTGTAATGATATAGGCTTTGTCTTTGTCCCACAAATAAACAATCGTCATATTCAAAATAGGTTTTAAAGAGTCTTGATTGGCATCTTCGTGTACATAAATTTCTCTTTTGAGTTTGGGTTCTTCTATTCTATTGTAATCCAAACTTCGCATATTTTTAAAAAACAAAACAGAATTTTGAGTAGTAGCGTTTTTTGGCTTGGTAGGAGAAACTCGCTTTTCTTTATCAGGATTACAAGAAAAAAGCGAAATTGAGAAAGACAGAATTAGAAAAGTATAAAAAATAGACTTCATAAAATATAGAGAATGAAATGATTCAACTGAAATTTAAACCTATAAGACTTTGAAAACCGTATAGGTTTTGAGTATAAACAAAAAATTTAATTTGAGATTAATTTCAAAAAAATTCTTCAAATAAGTTCAAAATATCGACCTTTGTAAAAACACACAATTACTATCAAACAAGACTGAATAATATAGAAACTTTATCGTTTATAAAATAGCTATCTATCCATTCCAAAATTAAAATCAACAAAATAAACAAGGGGCTATAACAAATTGTCGTTTTTTGTAGGGAAAAAGCAAGCCTTTTCCCAAACTAGCTGTTTGTATCAAAAAAAATACCTGTATGGAAGGAAGTAATACAAATTGACTAAGCGACACCCGAAGAGCAGCGTAGCTAATTTGTTATGCACCCATAAACGAGTAGTAGTAAGGGAAAGAAAAATAATATCGTACTTTTGTAACCCTTTTCATTTGACAATTTGTTGGTACACTATTCATTTACTTTTTAAAGACAAAAAGTCTAATAAAAATCTGATAAACGTTTTCAAAACAAATACAGGGCTACTTTTTACGCCCTTTTATATAAATATCAAAATCATTTTTCTATGTCAAATACATCCTCTAAAGAACTTTTACACGAACCTTTACTTGCCGAAAATCCAAATCGTTTTGTGCTTTTTCCTATCAAACACGACGATATTTGGCAAATGTACAAACAAGCAGAAGCTAGTTTTTGGACTGCCGAAGAAATAGACCTTTCCAATGATATGAAAGATTGGTCAACTATGAGCGACAACGAACGCCATTTTGTAAAACATGTACTTGCATTTTTTGCAGCTTCTGACGGAATCGTAAATGAAAACTTAGTAGTCAATTTTATGAAGGAAGTGCAGCTTCCAGAAGCTCGTTGTTTTTATGGTTTCCAAGTGATGATGGAAAATGTTCATGCCGAAACGTACTCACTTCTTATCGATAGCTATATAAAAGGTACAAAGGAAAAAGACTATTTATTCAATGCTTTAGAAAATTTGCCTTGTGTAGCCAAAAAAGGAGATTGGGCTTTGCGTTGGATTGAAAGTGATAACTTTGCAGAGCGTTTGGTGGCTTTTGCTGCTGTGGAAGGAATCTTTTTTAGTGGTTCTTTCTGTTCAATTTTTTGGCTCAAAAAACGTGGCTTAATGCCAGGGCTTTCTTTCTCAAATGAGCTTATTTCTCGTGATGAAGGTTTGCATTGTGATTTTGCGTGTCTTTTATACAACAATTACATTGAAAACAAACTTCCAAAAGAACGTATCCTCGAAATTATTACAGATGCCGTTAAAATCGAACAAGAATTTGTAACTGATGCCATTCCTGTAAGTCTTATCGGAATGAATGCTGATTTGATGAAACAATATATTGAATTTGTAGCCGATAGATTATTAGGCGAACTAAATTGTGAAAAGCAGTACGGAAGCCATAATCCGTTTCCATTTATGGAAATGATTAGTTTGCAAGGAAAAACAAATTTCTTTGAAAAACGTGTCGCAGAATATCAAAAAGCTGGGGTCATGAATAGCACAAATGACGATTCTCCAAAGTTTTCTTTAGATGAAGATTTTTAGATAATTAATAATCCTCGTTGACGGTTCAGACCTCAACGACGGTTAATAGTAAACATAGAAAAACCGAAATTCAAATTTACTTGAATTTCGGTTTTTTGCTTATAGAAGTAGCTACAAAAATTCAAAATTCTCACTTCTTGAATTACAGAAACCATTTTATTATTTGTATTTTTGTAAAAAAATTTTATTTTAAGGTAAATTCTATATTTTTAATCAAATTCTTAGCAAAACTTTATAAAGTTATTAATTTCTTCTCCTATGAAAAACGCTTCTGAAAACAAACAAGTTGTTCCAGTCATTGATAAAAAAAAGAAAGAACTCTCAAAATTAGAAAGTCTATTCAACTATCGTATCAAACGTGTAAAAAGATTGAAAGATAGCTTAAACCTTGCTAACAAGCAAATTCACACCTTTCATCAAGAAGCAAGTGCTACACTTATTCCTCTCAATAAACAAATGGCAGAAAAACAAGTCGTTTTAGTAAAGGCTTTAGTAGAAGTTTTTGATGACAAAGTTATAAAAGGAAAAGAGCAGCGAGAAAAATTAGAAGAACTTTTTTTGTTTTTTCTTGAAGATTTGATTTTCGAAAAGGAACAAGAAGGATTAGATGAGCTTTACGAACGTTTTGCAGAAAAAACTATAAAAGAAACCGAAGAAGAAGCAGAGCAAGAAGAAAAAGAAAAACTCATTATGATGATGGATATGATGGGAGTAGGACTTAGTGAAGAAGAAAAAGAAAAGTTATTAAATGGGGAAGAAGAAGAGAACGCAGAACTTTTAGAAGAACTAGAGAGAAAATTATCAGATGAAAATTTTGAAGCACACAAACAGTCTTTTTTTGAAAATTTTGGTTTTCAAGAACATAAAAAAAGCCAAAAACAACTGGAAAGAGAAGAGGAAAAAAATAAAGAATTAGAAAATATCAGCAAAACAGTAAGACAGGTTTATAAAGAACTCATGAAAGAGTTGCATCCTGATAAAGAACTAGATGAAATCAAAAGACTAGAAAAAACTTCGCTAGTTCAAGAAATTACGGAAGCCTATCGCAACGACGATTTGTTTACGTTGTTATCAATACAATTAACACAAATCGATGAGGCTGATAATAAAGAATTGAGTGAAGATAAAGTAACCTATTTCAATACCATGTTACTCAATCAAGCTCGTGAGCTAGAAGAACAAAAAACTCAAATGGGCATGGAGGCAGGTCTTCCTCGTCCGTTAATTAATTCACTAGGTAAAAAAGATTTTGATACTTTTGCAAAAAGGATAATTAGAGAACAAACTAAAGTAGCTAAAAATGATTTAAAAGAAGTAAATATACAAATAAAAAACGTAGAAAGTAGAAATAAAAGATATATCAAGGCTTTCGTAGAAGACAACTATGAAAATCTTATTGAACGTCCTCCATTTGACTTTTCTATGTTGAGTGAAATTTTTAGATAGAAAATAATAGCTTAGCAAAGTTGAATAAAAGCATTTTATTAAAAATCACAAAACAAAACTTCATTTTTCTTGTCTTTCTGAATAACTATAAGCATTTTTGTAGTAATTTACGACTATTTATGTAGCTGACAGTTTCCAAACTGTCAGAATGTGTAATGTATATCACGACACTTTGGAAAGTGTCGGCTACTTTTGAAAATCGTTTTATGACAAGATGGAAAATGCATTTTTTACGCTTTCGTGTGTGGTTAGAAAATAAATGGCAAAGCCGTTCTCAAAAAGAAAAATATACAGTTGGGATTACTGGTATTTTAGGTATTTTGCTTGTTTTTGCAATCACTTTTGTTATTTGGGACAATAACAGAGAGGCTTCCGTTTGGGAACTTGTGCCTAATGATGCCATTTTGGTTTTGGAAACCACAGAAGCACAGCGCATGAGAGAAAAAATTGACTCCCTTCCTTTTTGGCAGCCCTTTAGAAGTTTACCCTATTTGCAAGCCTACCATTCTCGCAAAACAGTTTTGGATAGCATAGGCAGAGATTCTTTGGATATTATGAATTACCTAAAAGGACGAAAAATATACGTTTCGCTGCACCAAACTTCTCGTACAAGTGCCGATATTATGTTTTTTGTTCCGATGTCGTTACAATCAAGAATTATAAATAGTCTGACCAATAAATTAAAAGAAAAAGTTCCTTTTACGCATTCAGAGCGTTTGTACAATGATATTACCGTTCACGAACTGAAATATGAATATGAAACAAAAGACGAAAATGGAGAAATAAAAGCTAGAAAAAACTCAAACCGACAAAATCAGACAGAAAGTATTATTTTTACCTATGTCATTTATAAAAACTTTTTTATAGGAAGTTATACGCCTTTTTTGGTAGAAGATGCAGTCCGAAAAATAGCAAACAGCGAAGGAACACCATTTTTTAAAGAAAATCAAGACCTTTTAAAGCTCACAAAAATAGAAGACGACGACGCAAATTTGTATGTTTCAGCTTCACAAATTCCAAAACTTTTTTCACTTTTTACAGGAGAAGAAAATACGGCTTTGCTTGCTACTTTCGAAAAATGGGCAAAATCTGCCATGCTTGATGTTTCCTTGAAAGAACATTTATTATTGCTCAATGGCTATCTTTTGACACAAGAAGAAGGCACAGAAAGGGATTATTTATCCATTTTGGAAGGACAAAAAGCGATTGATTTTATTGATTTACAACAATTTATCCCACAAGAAACAGCTCTTTTGTATCGAATTGGTCTTTCCGAACCTCAAAAGTATTTTAGTGATTTAGATGAATATAGAAAGGAATATTTACCCAAACAGATTGAGGAAAGAGAATCACTCATAGATTATTATAGCTTTTCGCCTACTCGTTTTTTGGATAATTTAGGAAATGAAATTGCTGTGGCTGTTTTGGAAATGCCTGAAAACCGAAAAAAACCAGAAAAACTAGCCTTTTTGAAGATAAAATCTGAAGACGGACAAACCGAAAAATACGAACAAAAAGCAGTAGCATTACTTATTCAACTTGCCGAAAACTCTCGTGTAGAAGTAAAAAGTGAAGACGGCACAGAATCAGAAACCAAGCCTTTGACAGAGATTTATGAAGAATTGCCTATTACACGCATTGAAGTAGCTGATTTTCCTCTAAAAATGTTTGGAGAAGGTTTTAGTGGCTTTTCTCAGTCTTATTTTACGGTTTTGGAAAGCAAATATATTGTCATTGGAAGCAGCTTTCAAGCTGTTCAAACGCTGATTGATGATTATAAAAATGAACGTGTTTGGGGAAAATTAGTAAGACAAAGACAGTTTTTTGAGCAAATCGGAACTCGTTCGACAGTTAGTATAATTATAGATTTGCCTCGTTCTTGGAACTGGCTTATGGCAAATGTTTCTTCTGAGTGGCGCACTACTTTTGAGGCTTATAAATACGACCTTTTGAAAGTAGAATTTTTGGCTTGGCAAGCAGAAGGAGAAGGAAAACGTTTTGCAAGTTCATTTATTTTTCAACAACAAAAAACGGCTGAATTGGTCGCTCAAAGCAAAAAAGAAGAAGCCAAAACGGTCTTTAAAAGTAGATTAGAAAGTCCTCCTTATTTGGTCAAAAATCATTTGGATAGAAGCTCCGAAGTGTTGGTTCAAGATGATAAAGATATGTTGTATTTGATTTCGAAAGAAGGAAAAATACTTTGGAATTATTATCTCAATGGCACAATGCGCCCCCAAGTCTATCAAATTGATGCGTATAAAAATGGAAAATTACAGTATTTGATTGCCACGCCTACCAAGGTTTATTTGATTGACCGTTTGGGAAGAGCCGTTTCAGGTTTTCCAATTTGGTTTCCAGAAAATACTTTTATTACGCATCTTTCTGTGATTGATTACGACAACTCAAAAAATTATAGAATTGGAGTAGCGACAAGTCAAGGAAATGTTTATTTGTACGACAAAACAGGAAAAAGTCTTCCCGGTTGGCAGCCTCGCAAGGTTGGAATGGCTCTTTCTGCGCCTTTGGAACACGTTCGTGCAGGTAGTAGAGATGCGATGATTGCGATTGAACAAAACGGAATTGTCAATTTATTAAAACGAAATTCTCAAAGTTATTCTAATTTTCCACTCAATTTTAATTCTGATATTACAAATGATTTTCATGTAGATTATGGAAATACCCTTGCTACAACAGAAATAAGTATGCTTACCGAAGCTGGTGAACTGATTCGTTTTAATTTGGAAGGAAAAATAATGGATAGAAAGTTCTTTGAAAAAGGAGAACAAGGCGCAATTTTCACATTAGCAGCCGACAAACAGCGTGAACAAAATTTTATAATTGCAAGGCAAGACAGCAAAAAACTAACGCTTTATTCGTCGGAAGAAGAGCTATTATTTTCTAAAACCTATGATAACGACGGTACAAAACTCATTCAATATTTCAATTTTGGTGCAAGTATAGAAGTCATTGCCGTTACGGATATGCACGCCCAAAAAACCTATCTGTATTACACCAACGGAACCATGGTAGGAGGAAAACCAATACCAAGTAACACAACGATTGCGCTTTTTTATTCAGAACAAACGAGCCTTTTTACGCTTTACAGAACATTGGATAAGGAATGTCAAAAGTTGGTTTTTGGGAGGTAAGTAGTTAGTCAAAATTAATTATATCTATTTTTTATTTTAAATTGGTCTGTACCTTAGGTCTGACCAGTTTAAAATAGGCATTTCAAGCTCAAAAAGACTTATTTTGTCCAATTCAGACCTTCGGTACAGACTTGAACAAATGAAGATAATAGTATAAACTAATTATGATGAGTTACTTAAATACAAATAAAACACATAATCCTATAAAGTCTTTTTATAGGATTATGAATAAATCATTTACTTTCCTGATTTACGTCTATTGTCCTCTGCACAACGATACTTTTTTTAATTATTCAAAAATAGGAAAGTAAAATTTTAGTTTTCTAATTAAAACGAAGTTGTAAGTTTAATTTAAAAAATAACTCTCCGTTCTTTTCAGAATAAAGTTGTCCAAAACGGTGTCTGGTTGTGGATGGTGTATCTAATTTGATATTTTCAAACAAATAGTTTTTTAAATTTTCCATTTCTACAATATGAAACCCTACACAATCGCCATCATTTTTCATTACGATTGTTCCATTTGATTCATAAGAACCATTCCATTTTGTACCTGCAAAGAAACCGAGAAGAATACTTACCAATAGATTTTTGATTTTATTTTTTAATAAAACTTCTTCGTCTTTCATGTTTTCTTTGTCTTTATTTTTACCTATTATTTTCTTTGTAATTTTTTCCATTGAAGAAACTCGTTCTTTATAAAAACAAAGCAAAATCTGTCCTATAAGTTGAGGCATTTGGCTATCGATCATTTTTAGATTAAAATCCATTGTTTCTTTTTCTGCGCCTACATATTCAAAAGTTCCTCCTAATTCCTCAATTTTATTTATTCTATCTTTTAATTTTGTTTTAGTATTGATTTTATTTACTTCATCTATAATGGTCTTACTTCCTTTTTCAATTCCGTTTATCTTAAAAATAAAATTTGTATTTCCAGAGGCATTTAAAAGAGTGGGTTTACTTCCTAAATAGGATTTAATCCCAAATCCTTCATTTTCTTTTTGGATAACTTCATTTTCTATATCTAATAAAATATCAGCTTTTTGATTGCTATTTCCTCCTTTAATTACGTTAAATCCTAGGGTATCTTGAATAATATTAAAAGCAGGAATCTCAAAAGTTTTAGAATTATTTTTTATTTCTGCAACAAGAGAATTAATGACAGAAGAATTAATAATTTCAGAAATATTTATCTCATTTTCAGTTCTGTCTTGTTTATTTCTTGCTATAATAGTGGAAGAATCCGACAAAAGAAATTCTATATCTAAATTATGTGTAGTTACTTTATTTATCTTGAAATGAGCAGTTGTAGAATTGAGATTTTTATCAGATAGATACAGTTTTTTATCTAAAAGTAATTTTATAAAAAGAAGTAATTCTGTCCACTCCCCTTTATTTTTTGTTGGTTTGATTGCCATTTTTTTAGGATTAGAATTTTCTGAAATTTGATTATTTTCAAGTATCTCTAAATGGTGTAAAAGGTTTTTTGCAACAGCTTCGACAGCATCAACAGCGACACTATTTCCCAACTGTTTTATAGCTTGTGTTTTACTAACAGGAAATTCAAAATCATCTGGAAAACCTTGCATTTTTTTGGCTTCGACATAAGACAATCTCCTTAATTCGCCATCAACCAAATAATTATCCCAATTTCTACGGTCTGTAATATTCGAACCACGCCCTCCAACACGAATTGTAAAACCAATTTCTCGGCTACATTCGCCCTGCCAAACATCGCTCATCGTAAACTTTAGGGGAATAGGCGCAGGAAAATTAAAACCATTCATAAACCCTTCATCTCTAAAACCAACTATAAAAACTCTCGGTCTTAGTTGTGGCAAACCATAATCTGAAGCCTGAACAACTTTATAATAAAAAGAATATCCTAATTCATTTTCAAGAATATTTCGAATAATTTTAAAGGTTTTGCCTTTGTCGTGTGTAACCAATCCACGAACATTTTCTAAAAAAAATGCCTTAGGTTTTTTGACTTCCAAAATTTCGGCAATATTGAAAAATAAATTCCCTCTTTCTGAACTATGATTATCTGCAAAACCTCGTTTATATCCTGCTTGACTAAAAGGCTGACACGGAAAACCTGCACAAAGAACATCAAAATCAGGTAAATCTTTTGGATTAACTGTGCGAATATCTTTATTAAAAAGCTCATTTTCAAACAGTTTAGGAGATATTTTTTGAAAATTTTCTTGATAAGTAAGACGTGCATACTCATCTATTTCAGAAGCAAATACACATTCTCCTCCAAGCCTATGCATTGCCAAATGAAAACCACCAATTCCAGCAAATAAATCTATAAATTTTAGCATTTAGTTGTTTTTTATTACAGTTGTTGTTTTTCTAAAATATCAAGTAACTTGTTTATAAACACAATTATATTTAATTATTTAAAAACCACCACTCAATCCAAAAAAGAACTAATAGTGTTTTCAAATATACAGAAAAATAAATAGT